>CXWL01004472.1_pt1 | contig 44594 bp, 42 predicted proteins | sample 590931 | NCBI WGS metagenome assembly CXWL01 (sample SAMEA3498368, study PRJEB10139) | groundwater metagenome | biome: water well; material: biofilm material | place: Germany | collected 2015-04-27 | reverse complement strand
TGCCCGCACCCCGTCGGGCGTGTCCTACATGCTCGAAAACCGCGAGGCGATGATCCGCCTCTGCCCCGAATTGTTCCGAACCTATCAGGTCGAGCCCGTCGACAGCTATACCGACCTGCTCCACGAAACCCTGCAATCGGTTGCCCCGCGCGCCTGCGGCAGCGATCCGGTGTGCGTGATCCTGACGCCTGGTCACTATAATTCCGCCTATTACGAGCACAGCTTCCTTGCCGACACGATCGGCATCGAACTGGTCGAGGCCGCCGATCTGGAGGTCGATGACGACAAGGTGTGGATGCGCACGATCACGGGTCGCGTCCAGGTGCACGTCATCTACCGGCGCATCGACGACGATTTCCTCGATCCGCTGATCTTCCGCCCGGATTCGATGCTCGGCGTGCCGGGACTTATCTCGGCGTATCGCGCGGGGAATGTGACAATCGTCAACGCGCCTGGAACGGGTATTGCGGATGACAAGGCGGTCTATTCCTACATGCCCGAAATCGTCCGCTATTATTCGGGCGGAGAAGCGCTGCTGCCCAATGTCGAGACCTTCCGCTGCCGCGAACCGCAGGCGCTGCACTATGTGCTCGATAATCTTGAAAAGCTGGTGGTGAAGCTGGTCGATGGGTCGGGCGGATACGGGATGCTGGTTGGCCCGATGGCGAGCAAGGCCGAGGTCGAGAAATTCCGCGCCGCGCTGAAGGCCGAACCGCACCGCTATATCGCGCAGCCGACGCTGGCACTGTCCACGGTCCCGACGCTGATCGACAAGGGCATCGCCCCGCGCCATGTCGATTTTCGCCCCTTTGTCCTCAGCCAGCCCGACAAGGTGAAGGTCGTCCCCGGCGGCCTCACCCGGGTGGCGCTGAAAGAAGGGTCGCTGGTCGTCAATTCCAGCCAGGGCGGTGGCACCAAGGACAGTTTCATCCTCGCCAATGACGGGGGGGCGGGCTGATGCTCTCGCGGACTGCCTCGTGCCTCTACTGGCTGGGCCGCTATATTGAGCGCGCCGAATTCACCGCGCGACTGGTGGAGGCAACGCTGCGTCTCGATGCGCTTTCGACCCGTCCGGCGGGCGATGCGGCGTGGCTGAGCGCGATGAAGGTGCTTGACGCCGACGAGCCGTTCGATCTCACCGGGCAATCGCTGACGCCCCAGAATGTGACCCGCTTCCTGACGGTTTCGACCGAGAATCCGGGCTCGGTCATGTCCTGCCTCAATGCCGCGCGCGATAATGCAAAGGCTGTGCGCACCGCGCTGTCGCGTGAAGCCTGGAGCGCGATCAACCAGGCGTGGCTGCTGTTTCACGGCAAGAACAACCCCGGCGATACCGAGCAGGTCATCAACCTGGTGGCCCAGGCGGAGGCGGAAACGCGCGGTTTCGAAGGCGCGATCAGCCGGATGCTGCGCAACCCGTCCTCCCGCTTCATCCGGTTGGGTGCGGCGATCGAGCGGGCCGACAACACCGCGCGACTGCTCGACGTCAAATACCATATCCTCCTTCCCGAGGGCGAAGCGGTGGGTGGAACGGTCGACCGCGACCAATGGACGACGATCCTTCAGACCGTCTCTGCGGTGAACGCCTATCGCTGGCTCTACCGTGAGGGGCTGAAGGGCTGGCTCGTCACCGAACTGCTCATCCTGCGGCGCGAACTGCCGCGCTCGCTTGCCGCGTGCGCCGAAGAAGTCGTCCAGCACCTTGCAGGCATCGGCAAGGATACGGGCAGCCAGGGCGAGGCAGACCGGCTGGCCCGCGCGCGCCACGCCGAATTCGGCAGCGCCAATGTCGAACAGATCATCGCCACCGGGCTCCACGAGTATCTCGAGGGTTTCCTTGAGGCGAATGCGGCGCTTGACGGAGCGATTGCCAAACAGTTCAGGTTCCTTTGATGCGTTTGTCGATCGATCACCGTACCCAGTATCACTTCAGCCAGCCGCAGGCCCGGGTCGTCCAGCTTTTGCGAATGACGCCGATCGACTGCGCGGGGCAGACCGTGATCGACTGGCGGATCGACGTCAATTGCGACGCAAGGTTGCGCGAGGGGCGTGACGGGTATGGTAACATCACCACCATGCTCTACATTGACGGGCCGATCGATGCTGTGGCGATCATGGTGCGCGGGGATGTGCTGACCGACGATATGGACGGGCGCGTGAAGGGCACGCTTGAGCCGCTGCCGCCGCTATTCTACACACGCACAACGCCTCTCACCCTTGCCGATGCGGCCGTTTCGGCGCTTGCCGGGCCGGGTGAAGCCAGTTTCGAGCATGCGATGGCGCTCAATGCCGCGGTTCATGCCGCGGTGATCGTCGAGCCCGGCCGGACGCCGAAAAGCCGGACCGCGGCCGAGGTCCTGGCGGAGGGCTGCGGAAGCGTGCGCGATTGCGCGCATGTCCTTCTTGCTGCCGCACGCGCAGCCGGATACCCGGCCAGGCTGGTCTCCGGACATTGCCTCGATGGCCCAAATATCGGCAGCCACAAATCGGCCCATTGCTGGGGCGAGCTGTTCGTTGAGGGCGAGGGCTGGATCGCCCTTGATCCATCGGCCGACCGGCTGCCCGGCGATAGCTATGTCCGCGTGGCGGTTGGACTCGATGCGGGGGATTCAACGCCCCTTTCCGGAACCCGGCGCGGTGGGGGTATCGAGGAACTTGATGTCGAAGTGCGGGTTGCGATGAGCCAGACGCAGGAATAGGCTCGCCGCTCGCCAATTTGGGCTGAAAAGGGCATCGGGGCTATGACATACTGCGTGGGAATGCGGCCCAAGGCCGGGCTGGTGATCATCTCCGACACCCGCACCAATGCGGGGATCGACAATATCTCGACATACAACAAGCTGCACATCCTTGCCGACGATGGCGACCGGCTGATCATCTGTGCTTCCGCAGGCAGCCTCTCGGTTACGCAGGCGATGCTCTCGATGCTCGCCGAGGGGCTGCCCCCCGAAAGCGAAGACATGCCCAATCGGACGGTGGCGACCATGCCCACCATGTTCCGCGTGGCGCAGTTGGTCGGCGAAGCGTTGGCTGAAACGCGGCGCCACATCAGCCGGACGCTCCACGGCACCGGTATCAATGCCGAAGTCTCGCTCCTGCTCGGCGGGCGGATCGGCGATGGGCCGCTGATGCTCTACCTCGTCTATTCGGAGGGCAATTTCATCGAGTGCCAGCCCGACAGCCCCTTCGCCCAGATTGGCGAACTCAAATATGGCAAGCCGATCCTCGACCGCGCGCTGCACTGGGACTCCACGCTCGATGAAGCCGTTAAGGTCGGCCTGATCTCGTTCGATTCGACGATGCGTTCCAACCTGTCGGTGGGCCTGCCGTTCGACCTGATCGTCATCCCGGCGGAGCGCTCGCAGCCTGTCATCCGCCGCCGCATTCTCGAGAACGACGCCTATTTCACGCAACTTTCCGCAGACTGGGGCCGACTGATGAATGAGTCCCGCCAGCAGATCGCCGACCCGCCGTTCATGACCACGCGCTGAGCCCCCCAATTCGCACCGGCTTGCCCCGTGCGTCGGCAACGGCTAATGGCGCGCCCGGCTCTTTCAATCCCATCAGGTGGCACATGAAAATCAACGCGGTCGAGATTCGTCCCGGCAACATCCTCGAATATGAAGGCGGGCTGTGGCGCGCGGTGAAGATCCAGCATACCCAGCCGGGCAAGGGCGGGGCCTATATGCAGGTCGAAATGAAGAACCTGATCGACGGGCGCAAGAACAATGTCCGCTTCCGATCGGCCGAAACGCTGGAAAAAGTGCGGCTCGACACCAAGGATTTCCAGTTTCTCTTCGCGGAAGGCGACACGCTGACCTTCATGGACAAGGAGACCTATGAACAGGTTTCGCTCGATGCCGGCATCCTCGGCGATGCGGCGGCTTTCCTGCAGGACGGCATGGATGTCGTGATGGAACTCTGGGAGGAACGTCCGATTTCGGTCCAGCTCCCCGATACGATCGAAGCGTTGATCGTCGAGGCGGATGCTGTCGTGAAGGGCCAGACCGCTTCTTCCTCGTACAAGCCCGCGATCCTTGAAAATGGCGTGCGCATCATGGTGCCGCCGCATATCGGCGCAGGCACGCGGATCGTGGTCGATGTCTATGAACAGGCCTATGTAAAGCGGGCGGAGTAGCGCCTCATGGTTTCGCATTCCGGCCTGCTGACCGTCATGGACCGCGCCGCGCGCAAGGCGGGGGCGAAGCTGCGTCGTGACTTCAGCGAGGTCCAGCATCTCCAGGTCAGCCGCAAGGGGCCTGCCGATTTCGTGTCGAAGGCCGATCAGCGTGCCGAGCGGACGCTGTATGACGAATTGCTCCATGCGCGGCCCGACTGGGGCTTCCTGCTGGAAGAGGCGGGCGAGATTCCCGGCGATCCGAACAAGCCACGCTGGATCATCGACCCGCTCGATGGGACATCAAACTTCCTCCACGGCTTGCCGCACTTTGCCATATCTATTGCAGTCGAAGAGCCAATGGCCAATGGCAAGCGCGAGATTACCACCGGCCTGGTCTACCAGCCGCTGACCGATGAGAGTTTCTGGGCCGAAAAGGGCAGGGGCGCATGGCTTCAGGACCAGAGGCTGCGCGTGTCGGCGCGCCGCGACCTTACTGAAGCACTGATCGCGACGGGAATTCCATTTCACGGGCAGGGCGATTTCGCACAATGGTCGCGCATTCTGGGGGCTGTGGCTCCGCAAGTGGCGGGCATCCGCCGTTATGGAGCGGCCTCGCTTGATCTGGCTTGGGTGGCGGCAGGGCGCTTTGACGGCTATTGGGAGGCCGATCTCCAGCCTTGGGACGTGGCCGCCGGGATGCTGCTGATCCGTGAAGCGGGTGGCTTTGTGACCGATTTCCGCGGTGGAGACCGGGCAATGGAGCGTAGCGAGTTTCTCGCCGGAAACGACGCGATGCATTCCAAGTTGCACAAGTTGGTGGCCGGCGCGCTCCGCTGAAGCAGCTCGTCGCTAGCCGTCGATGTGCTTCTCAAACTGGGCCATCAGCAGCACCCAGAACTCGAGATTGTCCTCGAACAGCTTCGTGCTGATCCCGCCATCGTCAATATCGACGTCCATTTCGATGCGGGCGGCGCCCTTGTCCGAAATATAGGCCCGGGCGAAGCGCTTGCGGCTGTTCCAGTCATTCATCTGGCTGAGCGTTGGTGACTTGTCGCGATCATAGCCGGCAAAGAACTGGATGGTGGTGCAATCGACATTCTTGGTGCAGCCAAAAAAGAAGATGGCGAAGTTGGAGCCCGAAGATGTGCTGCGAATCAAGGGATCGCCCGTATCATCCTTCGTCACTTCGGCCTTGTAGCCTGCACCCTGAAGCGCCCGGACAACCGATGACGGATCTTGTGCGCGCACCATTTGCGCGTGTGCTGTTCCCGAAAACGCAAAGAGCGCGGCGGCTGTCAATGCAAGCTTCTTCATCATGAATCCCCCGTCGTTGGTGATGGCAAACCCCGCTGCCAAGTGAACGCGATAATGCCTCGATAGCGCGATCTCGTCTTGTAAGAAATGCTCAACTTTGCGCTGCGCGCCTATGACGGCCGTCACAGTTGCAAATTGCTGTTTCTCGCGCTTGCGAACAGGCCCTGCCTCGCCTAAAGCCGCCCCGAATCCCGGCCTCGTGTGTCGGGAAAGGGGAACCTTGAGCCATGTCTTCGGTCGCTGCCGGATATCTGCCGATCCTGTTGTTCCTGGCCATTGCGCTGATTCTGTCTTCGGCGTTCGTTTTCCTGCCGATGATTGCGTCGCGCTTCACCGGCGCGCACAATCCGACCCCCGAGAAGCTCGCCGAATATGAATGCGGCTTTCCCGCGTTCGAAGGCAGCCGCGCGCAGTTCGATGTGCGCTTCTATCTGGTCGCGATCCTGTTCATCATCTTCGATCTTGAAGCGGCATTTCTCTTTCCCTGGGCGGTCAGCCTGAAGCATATCGGCTGGGTCGGCTGGGCGGCGATGATGGTCTTCCTGCTCGAACTGGTGCTCGGGCTGGTCTATGCGTGGAAGAAGGGAGCGCTCGAATGGGAGTAGAACTCACCGCGCCGCCGCTGGGGACGCTTCCCGAAGCGAGCTTTTTCAACGGCCTCAATGACGAACTGTCGAACAAGGGTTTCCTTGTGGTCGGCACCGAAGAGCTGTTCCAATGGGCGCGGACGGGTTCGCTCTGGTGGATGACCTTCGGGCTGGCCTGCTGCGCGGTCGAGATGATTCATGTGAACATGCCGCGCTATGATCTTGAGCGCTTCGGCGTCGCGCCGCGCGCAAGCCCGCGCCAGTCGGATGTGATGATCGTCGCGGGTACGCTCTGCAACAAGATGGCCCCGGCGCTGCGCCGCGTTTACGACCAGATGTCCGATCCCAAATATGTGATCTCGATGGGCAGCTGCGCCAATGGCGGCGGCTATTACCACTATAGCTACAGCGTCGTGCGCGGCTGCGACCGGATCGTGCCTGTGGACATCTACGTGCCTGGCTGCCCGCCGACGGCCGAGGCGCTGCTCTACGGCATCATGCAATTGCAGCGGAAGATCCGCCGTGTCGGGACGGTCGAGCGGTGAGTCATTCTGCTCCCCGTCATGCGTCGAATGAAGGCGTGATCGAAGCCGTGCGCAAGGCGCTTGGTGGCGACCTCCTCGAGGCCATCGAAGCCAATGGCGAGATTGCACTGCATGTGGCGCCATCCGAATTGCTCGGCTGCATGATGCAGTTGCGCGACACGCTCGATTACCAGCAGTTGATGGAAATCGCGGGCGTCGACTGGCCCGATCGCGATCCGCGCTTCGAGGTCGTTTATTGTCTGCTCTCGCTGACCAAAAACCATCGCATCCGCGTTCACGTGGCGACCAATGAGGATCAGCCCATCCCGTCGGTGACCGGTATCTGGCCGGTCGCGGGCTGGCTCGAACGCGAAGTGTTCGACATGTATGGCGTGCTGTTCGAGGGCAATACCGATCTCCGCCGCATTCTGACCGATTACGGCTTTACCGGCCATCCGCAGCGCAAGGATTTCCCGCTGACCGGCTATGTCGAATTGCGCTATTCCGAAGAGCATAAGCGCGTGATGTACGAGCCGGTCCAGCTGGCGCAGGATTTCCGCTCGTTCGACTTCATGTCGCCCTGGGAAGGGGCCGATTATATCCTTCCCGGAGATGAGAAGGGGGACAAGGAGTGAGCAAAACCCCGCTCATCCTGAGTAGCCATCGAGCTTGTCGAGAGGGCGTATCGAAGGGCCTTCCCGGCCTCGTGCGTCCTTCGATACGGGCCTTCGACTTCGCTCAGTCCCTACTCAGGATGAGCGGTGTGGGGAGTGCAATCCTATGAGCCTCGTTCAGGACGTCGCCCCGACCACCGGCGATGAGACGATCCACAACTACACGATCAATTTCGGCCCACAGCATCCGGCGGCGCACGGCGTTCTCCGCCTCGTCATGGAACTGGACGGCGAAATCGTCGAACGGCTCGATCCGCATATCGGCCTGCTCCATCGCGGCACCGAAAAACTGATCGAGTACAAGACCTATCTGCAGGCGCTCCCCTATTTCGACCGGCTCGATTACTGTTCGCCGCTGGCGATGGAATATAGCTACGTCCTCGCGATCGAGAAGCTGCTCGATCTCGAAGTGCCGCTCCGCGCGCAATATCTGCGTGTGTTCTTCGCCGAACTGACCCGCATCTGCAATCACACGCTCAACCTCGGGGCGCATGTGATGGACGTCGGCGCGATGACGCCGAACCTGTGGATGTTCGAAATCCGCGAGGACTGCCTCAATTTCTTCGAACGCGCCTCGGGCGCGCGGATGCATGCGGCCTGGTTCCGCCCTGGCGGGGTGCATCAGGACGTGCCCTTGAAGCTGCTGACCGACATTGCCGACTGGCTCGACACGCGCCTTCCGCGCCTGTTCGAAGATGCGATCAGCCTTGTGGCGGACAACCGCATCTTCAAGCAGCGTAATGTCGATATCGCGGTAGTGAGCAAGGACGATGCGGTAAAATGGGGCTTTTCCGGCCCGATGATCCGTGGCGCGGGCATCCCCTGGGATATCCGCCGCTCGCAGCCCTACGATGTCTATGACCGGATGGAGTTCGACATTCCCGTCGGCACCAGGGGCGATTGCTATGACCGGTTCATGGTCCGGGTCGAGGAAGTCCGCCAGTCGGCGCGCATCATGAAGCAGTGCCTGAAGGACCTGCCCGAAGGCCCGGTCTGCAGCGACGACCGCAAGGTGGTGCCGCCCAAGCGCGCGGAGATGAAGCAGTCGATGGAAGCGCTGATCCACCATTTCAAGCTCTACACCGAAGGCTTCAAGGTGCCTGCGGGCAGCGTCTATGTCGCGACCGAAAGCCCCAAGGGCGAGTTTGGTGTCTATCTGGTGAGCGACGGGACCAACAAGCCGTATCGCTGCAAGATCAGGCCGACGGCTTTCTCGCATCTGCAGGCGATGGATTTCATGAGCCGGGGGCACATGCTGGCAGATACGACGGCCATTCTCGGCGCGCTCGATATCGTGTTCGGGGAGTGTGACCGGTGAGTGATTTGCCGATCGATGCAGTGGTGGTGATTGTCGTCGTGGTGTTGATGACCATTGGCTCTTGGCGTCTTGCTGTTTGGCGGCACCGCAAAGGCGCCAGTCCATTTTTTTGGGATGGTAAATAGTGGTTGGCACCACCCACATCCCCAACGAAGCCGAAACTCGTGCCCGTTTCGTCATCCCGGCGCAGGCCGGGACCCAGACGGGCCCAATGTTGGGAGGCTTTGCCGCGTCTTTTGTGAAGGGACTGGATCCCGGCCTGCGCCGGGATGACGGGAGTGCTTGGGATGACGGAGGTGTATGTGGCTGACGCTCCTTCAATTACCAACGAAGCCGAAACCCGCATCGATTCGCGGCCCCTTTTGGTAGGCCTTACTAAGCTTGTGTTCGGGCTGACCATTGTTTTGTTGCTGCTCGCTTACGTGGCGGCGAGGATTGTCCAAGGGGAGGGCGAGATCAGTTCTGTTGCGATCAGTGCACTGATAATTGCACTGGCACTCAGTATTCTTACGACCGGCTTTCGTGCGCTGCTCGACATTTATGATTGGTTCGCGGCTCGACGGGAGGTGAAGAATGGCTGAAGCGCCCCAAATCCCATCCGAAGCCGAAACCCGCGCCAAGTGGGGCGATTTCGCCTGGACTCCCGAAAATGCCAGGACCGCAGCGATGTATATCGCGCGCTATCCCGCCGGGCGTCAGGCATCGGCGGTGATGGCGCTGCTCGATCTTGCCCAGCGGCAGGTCGGCGCGGAGACGAAGACGCAGGGCTGGCTACCTGTCCCGGTGATCGAGTTCGTTGCGGGCCAGCTCGGCATGCCCACTATGCGGGCCTATGAGGTCGCGACCTTTTACACGATGTACAACCTCGCGCCGGTCGGGCGTTTCCATGTGCAGGTCTGCGGGACGACGCCATGCATGCTGCGCGGGTCGGACGATGTGCTCGCCGCCTGCAAGAATCGCGGGCTGGTCAAGGGCGGGACGACGCCCGACGGGCTGTTCACGCTGACCGAAGTCGAATGCCTTGGCGCCTGCGCCAATGCCCCGATGGTCCAGATCAACGACGATAATTTCGAAGACCTGACCTATGACAGCATGTCCGCGATCCTTGAGGCGCTGGCGACCGATAAGCCAGTGAAAGTGGGCCCGCAGATCGACCGGCAGACCAGTTGCCCCGAAGGCGGCCCGACGACGCTGAAGGAGATGGTGTCGTGATGCTGAGCTTGGCCACACCCAACCCCCGCTCATCCAGAGTAGCCATTGAGCTTGTCGAAATGGCGTATCGAAGGACGCCCTTCGATACGGGCCCTCGACAGGCTCGGTCCCTACTCTGGATGAGCGGGATTTGGAGTGCGACCCATGCTCGCTGATTCCGATCGCATCTTCACCAACCTCTACGGCTTCCAGCCTTGGAACCTTGCGTCTGCCAAGAAGCGCGGGGATTGGGACAAGACGAAGAAGCTGCTCGAAATCGGCGCGGACGAGATTGTCGAGCGGATCAAGGCGTCCGGCCTGCGCGGACGCGGCGGGGCGGGCTTCCCGACAGGGATGAAGTGGAGCTTCATGCCGAAAGCCCCGACCGAGAACCGGCCCAATTTCCTCGTGATCAATGCGGACGAGTCCGAGCCCGGAAGCTGCAAGGATCGTGAGATCATCCGCCACGATCCGCACAAGCTGATCGAAGGGGCGCTGGTCGCCGGTTTCGCGATGCGCGCGCGGGCCGCCTATATCTATATTCGCGGCGAATTCATCTTTGAGGCCAAGGTGCTCGAAGCGGCGGTGGCGGAAGCCTATGCGGCGGGGCTCATCGGCAAGAATGCCTGCAAGTCGGGCTATGAATTCGACGTCTTCGTCCACAGGGGCGCGGGCGCCTATATCTGCGGCGAAGAAACCGCGATGCTCGAAAGCCTTGAGGGCAAGAAGGGCCAGCCACGCCTGAAACCGCCTTTCCCGGCGGGAGCGGGCTTGTATGGCTGCCCGACCACCGTCAACAATGTTGAGAGCATTGCGGTTGCGCCGACGATCCTCAGGCGCGGCCCCGAGTGGTTCAAGTCGTTCGGCAACCCGAACAATCACGGCACCAAGCTGTTCCAGATTTCGGGCCATGTGAACAAGCCCTGCGTGGTCGAGGACGCGATGAGCGTGCCGTTCCGCGAACTGATCGAAAAACATTGCGGCGGCATCCGCGGCGGGTGGGACAATTTGCTTGCCGTCATCCCCGGTGGATCGTCGGTGCCGCTCGTCCCTGCGGCCGAGATCATGGACGCGCCGATGGATTTCGACGGACTGAAGGCGCTCGGCTCGGGCCTTGGCACGGCGGCGGTCATCGTGATGGACAAGTCCACCGACATCGTCCGCGCGATTTCGCGGCTCAGCTATTTCTACAAGCATGAAAGCTGCGGCCAGTGTACGCCCTGCCGCGAAGGCACAGGCTGGATGTGGCGCGTGATGGAACGGTTGCGCGAGGGCAATGCTGACGTGTCCGAAATCGACATGCTCTACGACGTGACCAAGCAAGTCGAAGGCCACACCATCTGCGCGCTCGGCGATGCGGCCGCCTGGCCGATCCAGGGGCTGATCCGCCACTTCCGGCCGGAGATGGAGAGGCGGATTGCGGAGCATGGCGGCGAGATGCTGGAGGCGGCGGAGTGAGCTACGGTATCGCAGCGATGATATTTGGCGCGGTGCTGATCGCAGCACTGTTGTTGAAAGGGCTTGTCTTTTCTCAGAAGAGCAGCAGCGACAAGCCTGGACCCCACAACAACTGGCGCAAGAACACGAGCACCATCAGAAACTCCTCATGGAATGAATCCGGGGAGGGTTTCAATGGTAACAGCGGTGGCGACGGTGGAGGAGACTAATGCCTAAACTCACCGTAGACGGCCTCGAACTCGAAGTCCCGCAGGGCGCGACTGTCCTTCAGGCGTGCGAACTGGCGGGGAAGGAGATTCCGCGCTTTTGCTATCATGAGCGGCTGTCGATCGCGGGCAATTGCCGCATGTGTCTGGTGGAGGTGAAGCCTGGACCGCCCAAGCCGCAGGCATCCTGCGCGCTTCCGGCCGCTGAAGGACAGGAGATCCGCACCGACAGCCCGATGGTCAAGAAGGCGCGCGAAGGGGTGATGGAATTCCTCCTGATCAACCATCCGCTCGATTGCCCGATCTGCGATCAGGGTGGCGAGTGCGACCTTCAGGATCAGGCGATGGCCTATGGCCGCGGCGCCTCGCGCTATGACGAGAACAAGCGCGCGGTCACCGAGAAATATATGGGGCCCATCGTCAAGACCGTGATGACGCGCTGCATCCAGTGCACGCGCTGCATCCGCTTTGCCGAGGAAGTGGCGGGGATCGAGGAGATCGGCGCGATCGGGCGCGGCGAGAACATGCAGATCACCTCCTATCTAGAACGCGCGGTGACGAGCGAGCTTTCGGGCAATGTAGTCGATCTCTGCCCGGTCGGGGCGCTGACGTCGAAACCCTATGCCTTCGAAGCGCGGCCCTGGGAGTTGCAGAAAACGCCCTCGATCGACGTGATGGACGCGGTTGGTACGAACATCCGGCTCGACTCGCGAGGACGGCAGGTTCTGCGCGCGCTTCCCCGGATCAACGAGGACGTCAACGAGGAATGGGCGCACGACAAGACGCGCCACGCCGTTGACGGGCTGATGCACCGCCGGCTCGACAAGCCGTATGTCCGCAAGGGCGGGAAGCTGGTCGAGGCGAGCTGGGACGAAGCGTTGAAGGCGACGGCCAAGGCGCTCAAGGATGCGGGCAAGTCGATTGCCGTTCTGGCGGGCGATCAGGTGGATTGCGAGACGATGTTCGCGGCGCGCGAACTGGCGAAGTCGCTCGGCGGATCGATGTTTGAGGGGCGGCAGACGGGGCTGGCCTATGACGTTTCGTCGCTTTCGGCGGTGGCGTTCAACACTGGCATTGCCAATCTCGAAACGGCCGATGTGATCCTGCTGGTCGGCAGCGATCTTCGTCGTGAAGCACCGCTCATCAACACGCGCGTCCAGAAGGCAGTGCGCAAGCGTGGTGCAAAGGTTTTCGCGATCGGGCCGGAGACCGACCTGACCTACAAGGTCGAATGGCTCGGCGCATCTTTGAAGCTGCTCGGCAAGCTACCCAAGGAGGTTGCGGACGCGCTCAAGGGTGCGGAACGGCCCGCGCTGATCCTCGGCGGTGGTGCCTTGCGTTACGAAGGCGCACACGGCGCGGCCCTCGCGCTTGCCGCCAAGTACAAGCTGGTCCGCGAGGGCTGGAACGGCTTCAACGTCACCCATTTCGCCGCCGCGCGGATGGGCGGCCTCATGCTCGGCTATGCGACCAAGGGCGGGATCAATGCGCTGGCGGCGAAGAGGCCCAAGCTGGCCTTCTTCCTCGGCGCGGACGAAGTGAAATACGATCTCTTTGCGGACACGTTCAAGGTCTATGTCGGCCATCACGGCGATGCGGGGGCCCATGCGGCGGACGTGATCCTGCCGGGCGCTGCCTATACTGAGAAATCGGGCACCTATGTGAACAATGAAGGCCGCGTCCAGCGCGGCCAGCGTGCCGTCTTCCCGCCGGGCGACGCGCGAGAGGACTGGGCGATTTTCCGCGCGCTCTCCGATGCCGCCGATGCGACATTGCCGTTCGACAGCCTCGACCAGTTGCGCGCGGCGATGGCCAAGGCCGTGCCAGCGCTCGGGCAGGAAGGGCTGGCCGGTTATGACTGGAGCCCGCCCGCGCTCCCCGAGAAGCCGGTCGACGACATCGCGGACTATCCGATCAAGGATTTCTACCTGACCAACGCCATTTGCAGGGCGAGCCCGACGATGGAGCGGTGCTCCGCAGAACTCGTGCATGGCATCGAATGGCTGGAGGCGGCGGAATGACCGAATGGTTCCAGTCCACCTTCCTCGGCTATGGCTTTGGCTGGTTCATCGCGACGACGATCCTGATCCTGCTGATTGCGCTGCCGCTGATGCTGGCGATCGCGATGATCATCTATGCCGATCGCAAGATCTGGGCGGCGATGGCGCTCAGGCGAGGACCGAATGTGGTCGGGCCGCTGGGCCTGCTGCAATCCTTCGCGGATGGCCTTAAGGTCTTCCTGCAGGAAACGATCATTCCGAGCGCGGCCAATCGTGGGCTGTTCCTGCTGGCGCCGATCATCACATTCACCGTGGCGCTGATCGTCTGGGCGGTTATCCCGTTCGGGCCACGCATGGTGCTGGCGGATATCAATGTCGGGTTGCTCTACATTCTCGCGGCGAGTTCGCTGGGCGTTTACGGTGTGATCATTTCGGGCTGGGCCTCCAACTCGAAATACCCATTCTACAGCGCCTTGCGCGCCGCAGCGCAAATGGTCAGCTATGAAGTTTCCATCGGCTTCGTGCTGATTTCGGTCGTGCTCTGGGCGGATTCATTCAATCTCTCGACGATTGTCGAAAAGCAGCAGGGAGCAGGCATATTGCCCTTCCTCAATGGCTTCGGCTTCAACCCGTTGCTGTTCCCGATGGCGGTGGTGTTCCTGATCTCCGCGCTGGCCGAAACTGCGCGCGCGCCGTTCGACCTGACCGAGGCCGAAAGCGAACTCGTCGCCGGTTACCAGACCGAATATTCCTCGATGAGCTTCGCGCTGTTCTGGCTCGGCGAATATGCCAATGTCATCCTGATGTGCGCGCTGAACGCGATCCTGTTCTGGGGCGGCTGGCTGCCCCCTGTCGACTGGGCGCCGCTTTATATGGTGCCGGGGATCATCTGGTTCTTCGGGAAGATATTGGTATTCTTCTTCATCTTCTCCTGGATCAAGGCGACCGTGCCGCGCTTCCGCTATGACCAGCTGATGCGGCTGGGCTGGAAGGTGTTCCTGCCACTGTCGCTGCTCTGGGTGTTTCTGGTGTCAGGCTATCTGATGCTGACGAGGTATTCCGCATGAGCTACATCGCCCACATCGTCAAAACCTTCACCCTTTGGGAGTTCGTGAAGGCGCACGCGCTGACCTTGAAATATTTCTTCAAGCCCAAGGTCACGATCAACTACCCCTATGAGAAGAACCCGCTCTCCCCGCGGTTCCGGGGCGAGCATGCGCTGCGCCGCTATCCCAATGGCGAGGAACGGTGCATCGCGTGCAAGCTGTGCGAGGCGGTGTGCCCGGCGCAGGCGATCACGATCGAGGCCGAGCCGCGCGACGACGGTTCGCGGCGCACGACCCGCTACGACATCGACATGACCAAGTGCATCTATTGCGGCTTTTGCCAGGAGGCCTGCCCGGTCGATGCGATCGTCGAGGGGCCGAATTTCGAATATGCAACCGAAACCCGCGAGGAGCTGCTTTACGACAAGGCCAAGCTCCTTGAAAACGGTGACAAGTGGGAACGCGCGATCGCCGCGAACCTTGCCGCCGATGCGCCGTATCGATAATGCGCGCGCCGTCACACACAAACCCGCTCATCCTGAGTAGGGACCGAGCCTGTCGAGGGCCCGTATCGAAGGGCGTCCTTCGATACGCCATTTCGGCAAGCTCAATGGCTACTCAGGATGAGCGGTTTGTTTTTTCGCCAGGGCACAATTCTGAATGATCCAGGTCTTTGCCTTTTATCTTTTTGCGACATTCGTGATCCTTTCGGGCGCGCTCGTGATCCTTTCGCGCAACCCCGTGCATTCGGTGCTCTGGCTGATCCTTGCCTTTTTCAACGCGGCGGGGCTGATGGTGCTGGTGGGGGCGGAGTTCATCGCGATGCTGCTGGTGATCGTCTATGTCGGCGCGGTCGCGGTGCTGTTCCTGTTCGTCGTGATGATGCTCGACATCGACTTTGCCGAACTGCGCAGTGGCCTCGCGCGTTATGGCGTGTTCGGCGCGCTGATCGCGCTGGTGCTGGCCGGAGAGATGATCATCGCAGGGGGAGCGTGGAGCGCGGGCAAGATCGAACTGGCGCAGCGCGTCGCGCCCATCACCAGCGACATGTCGAACATCGAGGCAATGGGCGCGGTCATCTATTCGCGTTACCTCTACGTCTTTGAAACGGCAGGCCTTGTGCTGCTGGTCGCCATGATCGGGGCCATCGTCCTGACGCACCGCGAGCGTCGCGACGTCCGCCAGCAGAATATCTCGCAGCAGGTCCGCCGCCGTCCGCAGGATGCGGTGCGCAACATGAACCCGCCGGTCGGGCAGGGGGTGGAGCTATGATCGGCATCCAGCATTATCTGGTGGTTTCGGCGATCCTCTTCGTGACGGGCGTGCTCGGCATCTTCATCAATCGCAAGAATGTGATCATCATCCTGATGGCGATCGAGCTGATCCTGCTCGCGGTGAACATCAACCTTGTCGCCTTCAGCGCCTATTTGGGCGATCTGGTGGGGCAGGTGTTTGCGATGTTCGTGCTGACCGTCGCGGCGGGCGAGGCCGCGATCGGGCTTGCGATCCTCGTCATCTATTTCCGCGGCCGCGGCACGATCGCGGTTGACGACATCAACCGGATGAAGGGGTGAGCCGGACGTGACTGCCATCAAGCTCATTGTCTTCCTGCCGCTCTTGGCCGCAATCGTCGCTGGCTTCGGCAACCGGATGCTCGGCAATTTCGCCGCCAAGCTGATCACGACCGGCGCGCTGTTCGTGTCGGCGGCGCTGAGCTGGCCGATCTTTATCGCGTTCCTCGGCGGCCATGCAGAATCACAGGTCGTGCCGGTGCTCGACTTCATCCGCTCGGGCGATCTTGTCGCCAACTGGGCGCTGCGCGTCGATGCGCTGACGGCTGTTATGCTGGTGGTGGTGACGAGCGTGTCGAGCCTCGTCCACCTTTATAGCTGGGGTTATATGGAGGAGGACGACAGCCAGCCGCGCTTCTTCGCCTATCTCTCGCTGTTCACCTTTGCGATGCTGATGCTGGTGACGGCAGACAGCCTGGTCCAGATGTTCTTCGGCTGGGAAGGGGTGGGGCTCGCTTCGTACCTCCTCATCGGATTCTGGTATCACAAGCCCAGCGCCAATGCCGCCGCGATCAAGGCGTTCATCGTCAACCGCGTTGGCGATTTCGGTTTCTCGCTCGGCATTTTCGGGGTGTTCCTTGTGTTCGGGACGGTCTCGATCCCGGAGATACTCGAAGCGGCGCCCGGCTATGCGGGGAGCACGATCGGGTTCCTTGGCTACCGCGTCGATACGCTGACCCTGCTCTGCATCCTCTTATTCATCGGCGCTTGCGGCAAATCCGCGCAGTTGGGCCTCCACACCTGGCTGCCCGACGCGATGGAAGGCCCGACGCCGGTCTCCGCGCTGATCCATGCCGCGACGATGGTGACGGCGGGCGTGTTCATGGTCTGCCGCCTCTCGCCGCTGTTCGAGCAGAGCCAGACGGCGATGGCGGTCGTAACCTATGTGGGCGCGGCGACCGCGCTGTTCGCGGCAACGGTTGGCACGACGCAAACCGACATCAAGCGCGTGATCGCCTATTCGACCTGTTCGCAGCTTGGCTACATGTTCTTTGCCGCAGGCGTCGGCGCCTATGGCGCAGCGATGTTCCACCTGTTCACACACGCCTTCTTCAAGGCGCTGCTCTTCCTTGGCGCGGGATCGGTGATCCACGCCATGCATCATGAGCAGGACATGCGTTACTATGGGAATTTGCGGAAACACATCCCGCTTACCTTCTACGCGATGCTGGCGGGGACGCTAGCGATCACTGGCGTCGGCATTGCCGGGCTGTTCGGCTTTGCTGGCTTCTATTCGAAGGACGCGATCATCGAGGCCGCCTTTGCCAGTGGCACCGAGGCCGGGGGCGTCGCCTTTGCCGTGGCCGTCTTCTCCGCGCTTTTGACGAGCTTCTATTCGTGGCGGCTGATCTTCCTCACTTTCTACGGAAAGCCGCGCTGGTCGGGTTCCGAGCATATCCGGCACGCAGCGCACGGGCACGGCGATCACGGACATGGCCATGATGAGGGCACGGCGGGCTATCACCCGCATGAAAGCCCATTGTCGATCTTGATCCCGCTTGGCCTGTTGGCGGTTGGCGCGACCTTCTCCGGCTGGTATTTCCACGAATGGTTCATTGGTGCCGAAACCGGCGGCGGATTCTGGCAGGGCTCGATCGCGTTCAACGAACACCTGATGCACGCGATGCACGAAGTGCCGCTCTGGGTGAAATATTCCGCGACCGCTGCCATGCTGACCGGCCTTGGCATCGCCTGGCTCGCCTATATCAGGGACACCACGATCCCGGCCCGGTTCACCGCGACTTTCAACGGTCTCTACACCTTCCTGCTCAACAAATGGTATTGGGATGAGCTTTACGACCTGATTTTCGTGCGTCCGGCGATGTGGCTCGGCCGACTGTTCTGGCAGAAGGGCGATGTCGGCACGATCGACCGTTTCGGCCCGCATGGCGCGGCTGAACTGGTCCAGCAGGGCAGCAGGGCGGCGGTGAAATTCCAGTCCGGTTATCTCTATTCCTATGCCTTCGTGATGCTGCTCGGCCTTGTTGGCCTCGCAACCTGGGCGATCGTGCGATGACCGGCTTTCCCATCCTCTCCGTCATGATCCTGCTGCCGATTGCGGCGGCGGTGCTGAGCCTGTTCCTTTCCGACAGCGGCGCACGCTGGACCGCGCTGGGGACGACGCTTGTCCTGTTCGTCCTCGGCATCCTGCTCTGGATGAATTACGAGATTGGCGGCCCGCAATGGCAGTTCGTCGAAAGCGCGCCAATCTTCGGGCGCTTCTCATGGGCGCTTGGCATCGACGGCATTGCCCTGATGCTGATCATGCTCTCGGTCTTCCTCATGCCGATCTGCATCCTTGCAAGCTGGGAAGCGATCGAGAAGCGCGTTCCCGAATACATGGCGGCGTTCCTCATGATGGAGGCGTTCATGATCGGCGTCTTCGCGGCGCAGGACCTCTTCCTTTTCTACATCTTCTTCGAAGCCGGGCTGATCCCGATGTACCTGATCATCGGCATCTGGGGCGGAGCCGAGCGGATCAAGGCGAGCTACAAGTTCTTCCTCTACACATTGCTCGGATCGGTTCTGATGCTGGTCGCGATGATGTACATGGTGGTGACCGCAGGGACGACCGACATCCCGACGCTGATGCAGTTCAACTTCGATCCTTCGGTCCAGAACTGGTTGTGGCTTGCCTTCTTCGCGAGCTTTGCGGTCAAGATGCCGATGTGGCCGGTTCACACCTGGTTGCCCGATGCGCACGTCCAGGCGCCGACCGCCGGTTCGGTGATCCTGGCGGGCGTCCTGCTCAAGATGGGCGGATACGGCTTCGTCCGTTTCTCGCTTCCGATGTTCCCGGATGCCTCTGCCGAACTGGTATGGATCATTTTCGGCCTGTCGATGATGGCCATCGTTTACACCTCGCTGGTGGCGCTGGTGCAGCACGACATGAAGAAGCTGATCGCCTATTCCTCGGTCGCGCATATGGGCTTCGTGACGATCGGGCTGTTTACCTTCAACCGGCAGGGGATCGAAGGCGGGCTGGTCGTGATGCTGGCGCACGGACTCGTCTCGGCCGCGCTCTTCCTGTGCGTCGGGGTAATCTACGACCGCCTCCACACGCGCGAGATCGATCGTTATGGCGGCTTGTCCAACAACATGCCCTATTATGCGCTGTTCTTCATGGTCTTTACGATGGCGAGCGTCGGCCTTCCCGGCACGGCGAATTTTGTCGGGGAATTCCTTGCGCTGGTCGGCGCGTACAATGCCAATAGCTGGGTCGCGGCCGTGGCTACGACGGGCATCATCCTTGGCGCTGCCTATATGCTCTGGCTTTATCGCCGTGTGGCGTTCGGGGAGAGCAGGAACGCCGATGCGGCAGCGATGCCCGATCTCAACGCGCGCGAATGGGCGATGCTGGCCCCGATTGCGGCTGCGACACTCTGGATGGGCATATATCCCGAGAGCTTCATGGCGCCGATGCGCGCCGATGTCGGGACCTTGCTGGCCCGGATTGCAAGTGCAACACCGGCAAGCGACGCGCAGTTGGAGATGGGCAAGCCCGCCGCCAGGGCCGAAGTGCATGGGGAGGCGCACTGATGTTCGATACCGCTTCCCTTGCCCTTACGGCCCCGGAGTTGATCCTTTCGGTCGGCGCCATCGTGCTGATGCTGGTTGCAGCCTATGCTGGTGACAAGGCTACCCGCTTTGTGAGCGCTGCTTCGGTCGCCCTGCTTGCGGCCGCCGGGCTTTCCCTGACGGGGGTGGCCGGGTCGGGCGGTTCGGCCTTTAACGGGCTCTACAGCGCCGACGCATTCGGCGCCTTTGCCAAGGTGCTGGTCTATATCGCCGCCGCCGTCTCGATCCTGATCGCGCCGCGCTGGTTCGAGCGTGAGGACCGGCTGCGTGCCGAATATCCGGTGCTGCTGCTCTTTTCGGCGGTCGGCATGGGGATGATGGCGTCGGCGACCAACCTGCTGAGCCTCTATGTCGGCTTGGAGCTGCAAAGCCTTGCCGCCTATGTCCTGGCGAGCTTCATGCTGCGCGACACGCGCTCGGCCGAAGCAGGCCTCAAATATTTCGTCCTTGGTTCGCTCGCTTCGGGCATCCTGCTCTACGGCATGTCGCTGCTCTACGGCTTCTCGGGCACGACCGATTATGCGGGCGTGGCAAAGGCGCTGGGCGATGGCGTGAGCCTGGGCGAGCTGTTTGGCATCGTCTTCCTGCTTGCGGGCATGGCGTTCAAGGTTTCGGCCGTGCCGTTCCATATGTGGACCCCCGATGTCTATGAAGGGGCCCCAACCCCCGTCACGGCCTTTTTCGCCAGCGCGCCAAAGGTCGCGGCGATTGCCATGCTGGTCCGCGTTTCCGTCACCGGCATGGGAACGGCGACGCATGACTGGCAGCAGATCATCATTTTCATGGCGCTGGCCTCGATCATCGTTGGCGCCGTGGGAGCCATCGGGCAATCCAACATCAAGCGCCTGCTGGCCTATTCGTCGATCAACAATGTCGGCTTTGCGCTGATCGGCCTTGCCGCGGGCACGGAGGCGGGCGTGGCAGCGATCATGAGCTATATGGCGATCTATATCGTCATGACGCTCGGCAGCTTCCTCTGCGTCCTCCAGATGCGCGACCAGAGCGGTGCGCCGGTCGAGACGATAGCCAGCCTTTCGGGCCTGTCGCAGACGAACAAGGCGCTGGCGGCCGCGCTGGCGGTGTTCATGTTTTCGCTTGCCGGGATTCCGCCGCTGTTCGGCTTCTGGGCCAAGTTTCTGGTCTTTGAAGCAGCGGTGAAGGCCGGGCTCTTCCCGCTCGCAGCGTTCGGCATTGCGGCTTCGGTGATTGGCGCCTTCTATTATCTCAAGATCATCAAGACGATGTATTTCGATGAACCGGCAGAACTCTACGCAAAGAACGAGTCCTGGCTCGAACGGGCCCTGATCGCTGCGTCTGCCGGGTTCATCGTGCTTGGCTATGGCCTGATCCCCGTCCTTGGTTCTGCGTCCGCCGCCGCCGCCAAAGCGCTGTTCTGATGGCCATGATCCGGACGGTTGAAGAAACGGCTTCGACCAATGCGGATATGCTTGCGCTGGCCAGCGCCGGGGGACTTGAGGGAGTCTGGCTGCGCGCCGAAACGCAGATCGAAGGGCGCGGGCGCTTCGGGCGTGGCTGGCACTCCCCGATCGGAAACCTTTATGCCAGCACGCTGGTCCGGCTTCAGCCGGACGACCCACCCGCCCCGACGCTTGCGCTTGTCGCTGCTGTCTCGCTTCACGAGATTGTTCTGGCCTATGCGGCCGAGCACTGTCACGCCCTTATCAAATGGCCGAACGACCTGCTGATCAATGATGCGAAATTGGGCGGTATCCTGCTTGAGCGCGCTAATGATGCCGTCGTCATAGGATTTGGCGTCAATCTGGGCTTTCATCCCATTGGGCTTGACCGCCCGGTCACGAGCCTCGCGGCGCAGGGGCAGGACGCACCCGATCCCCATTATTTTTGTGAAGAACTGACGCTTTCCTTTGCCTATTGGCTCGACTGCTGGCGCTCCACCGGGCTGGAGGTCATCCGCCAGGCCTGGCTTGAAGGCGCGCACCCCTCGGGCACCGCGCTTACGGCCAATCTCGGAGATGGAACATCCGTCGAAGGGCGCTTCGATGGCCTCGATGCCGATGGCGCGCTGCGACTGCGCTTGGCGGACGGTGCGCTTCGTGTCATTCACGCCGCTGACGTATTTCTGATCTGAGGGGGCTGACGGATGCTGCTCGCGATTGATGTCGGCAACACCAATGTCAAATTCGCGCTTGTCGAGGGTATCGAGATCAGGACCCGATGGCGGATTGCAACCGATGCCCGCAGGACCGCCGATCAATATGCGGTCTGGCTAACGCAATTGCTTGAACTCGAAGGTTACCAGCGCAGCGATGTGACCGCCGTGGTTGTCTCAACCGTGGTGCCGCGCGCGCTTCACAATCTCCAGTTGCTGTCGGACAAGTATTTCGGCGTCGAGGCCCAGGTCGCCGGCCGCGCGCCGCTCGAATGGGGCATAGCGCTCGACGTGCAGGAACCCAGCTCGGTCGGGGCGGATCGCGCGGTCAACGCGATTGCGGCGCATCACGGCCATGAAGGCGATCTGATCACGATAAGCTTTGGAACGGCAACGACGTTCGATCATATCGATTTCAACGGGGCCTATAAGGGCGGGATCATTGCCCCGGGCCTCAACCTCTCGCTCGATGCGCTTGTTTCGGCCGCTGCGAAGCTCCCGCGCATTGCGATCGAATCGCCCGGCGATGAAAGCGTGATTGGCCGCACCACTGAAAGCCAGATGCTGATCGGTATTTATTGGGGCTATGTTGCCATGATCGAAGGATTGCTGGCGCGGCTCAAGGCGGAGATCGGGCGCCCGGTTACGGTTGTGGCCACCGGGGGTCTGGCAAGCCTTTTTCAGGAACATGCGCACTTGTTCGATGTCATAGAGCCGGATCTCACGCTCAAAGGCCTTGCCCTGCTGCATGCGCGCGCCCAATAGGCGCAGCTGTCCCGGGGTGTTCCGGCTGAATCGAATTGGAATTTCCTAACGTGACGACCCCCGGTAACGAATTGCTGTTTCTCGCGCTTGGCGGGTCGGACGAGATTGGCATGAACGTCAATCTCTATGGCTGCCAGGGCAAATGGATCATGGTCGATCTGGGGTTGACCTTCGGCGGCTCGGACTATGCCGGATGCGACCTGGTGCTGCCTGACCTCGAATTCATAGAAAACCGGAAGGAGGATCTCCTCGGTATTGTCCTGACCCACGGACACGAGGATCATATTGGTGCGGTCCCCTATCTGGCCGCCGATCTCGATGTGCCGCTTTATGCCACACCGTTTACGGCGGCCCTGATCCGCGGCAAGCTTGAGGAAGAGGGGCTTGCCGACGATGTCGAGCTCAAGGTGATCGAAAATGGAGGGGCATTCGCCCTGGGCCCGTTCGGGCTGCGTTATGTGTCGCTCGCCCACTCGATCCCGGACATGAATGCCGTCGTGATCGATACGCCGCATGGCCGGATATTCCATACCGGCGACTGGAAGCTGGACGACCAGCCCGTCCTGGGGCCGACTGTCAATCCTGAGGACATCAAGGCGATCGGGAAGGAGGGCGTTTTCGCGCTTGTCTGCGATTCGACCAATGCCTTCAACGCCGGGGCGAGTGGCACGGAAGGCAGCGTACGCGACGGCCTGATGGCGAGCGTAAAGGCCGCAAAGGGCCGGGTTCTCGTTACCAGCTTTGCCTCGAACGCCGCGCGGCTCGAAACGTTGCGCCAGGTTGCGAGGGAAACGGGTCGCCAGCTCTGCATTGCCGGCCGCTCGCTCGACCGGATCATTCGCGCGTCGCAATCGACAGGGATGCTGAAGGATTTCCCCGGGCCAATGGATTTCGACGCGGCGATGCGGCTTGCTCCGCGCGAATTGATGATCGTCGCAACCGGCGGGCAGGGCGAGGCGCGCGCAGCGCTGGCGCGCATCGCGACGGACAACCACCCGCTGAAACTCGACGCGGGCGATACGGTGATATTTTCTTCGAAGCAGATACCGGGGAATGAGACGGCCATTGGCCGCATCCAGAACGCGCTGGCGCGCAAGGAAGTGATCATGGTCACCGAGAAACAGGCCCATGTCCATGTGTCGGGGCATCCGGGCCGGCCGGAGCTAAAGGCCATGTACGAATGGATCCGGCCCGAACTGCTTGTGCCTGTTCATGGCGAGCGGCGGCATATGGCCGAACAGGCGCGCTTCGGCCTCTCATGCGGCATCCCCAGGGCACTGGTCCAGTCGAACGGCGATGTCGTGCGGCTGGCACCGGGCGAGCCGGCCATCATCGGGCGTGAACGCACCGGGCGGCTTGTGCTCGACGGCGATGTGATCCTGCCTGCGGATGGCGGGACGATCAATGAGCGCAGGCGGATTGCCATGCACGGCGTGATCGCGGTTGCGGTGGTTCTCGATGCGGCCGGCAAGCTTGCGACCGCGCCCGAGATCCGCTTGCAGGGGGTGCCGGTGGAGGAGGATCGCAACGATTTCGTGCGCGAGGCCGAAGAAGCAGTCGAACGCGCGATCGAAAAGGGCGCGTCCAGCGAAGATGCGCTGCGCGAAGCGCTCCGGCTTGGCGTGCGCCGGGTCGCGACGGACTGGACCGGGAAGAAGCCGATCGTCGAAGTCATGCTGATGCGATTGGGATAGACGCGATGCGGTGGACCTCGGCACTTGCAATCTATGTCCTGTTCTGGGTGATGGCTGCGTTCCTTGTAATGCCTTTCGGCGTAAGGACGGCGGACGAACTGGGCGCAGAGAAAGTGCCCGGGCAGGCTGAGAGTGCCCCCGCCAATTTTCGGCCGTGCCGGATCGTGATTGCCACGACAATTGTCGCGACACTGATGTTCTCGCTCTTTTATCTCAACTATGTGAAAGGGTGGATCACGGCGGAAACGCTCAATATCGCTCCCTATCAAGGATAGTCGGGCCTTGACCGATGCCCTGTCAATGCGCGACGGGTTTTGCATGACGCTTGAACAGATGCTCTCCGCCGAATTTTCCACGCTCCCCGAAATCGTGCGGATGCACGCAGCGGAACGACCCGATGCAATTGCGGTCGCTGACCCTGAGACCCGGTATGGCTGGGCGGAATTCAATGCATTGGCGGACAGGATTGCCGCGCGCCTGCAACGCGAAGGCGTAGGGCCTGGCAAGGCCGTCGCTCTGGCCGGGTTCAATTCGGCGCAGCATGTCGCGGTCTGGCTCGGTGTGTTGCGAACAGGGGCGGTTGCAGGGCTGATTACCTATTCGGCGACTGGCGAGCAGATGGCGGCCATGATTGCTGATACCGGGGGCAAGCACCTCTTCCTTGATTCAGGGGCGGCGGCGACGCTGGAGGGCTTCGATCTCGGCAACATCCAGCGGATCGCGATGGACGGGAGCGATGCCGGTGAGCCACTGATGCAATGGATGGATCCGGAAGGCAACGCGCCAAAGCCGGTGGTGATCGCGCCGGAGAGCGGTTTCAACATCATCTATTCCTCCGGAACCACGGGCGTTCCCAAAGGCATCGTCCACAGCCATGCAATGCGCTGGCAGCATATCCAGCGCGGCCTTCCCGCCTATGGGCCGCAGGCGGTGACGATCCTCTCCACCCCGATGTATTCGAACACGACGATGGCTTCGTTCCTGCCGACGGTGGGATCGGGCGGGAAGATCGTGCTGATGAAGAAGTTCGACGCGCGCGGTTTTCTCGAGCTGGCAGAGCGGGAGCGTGCGACCAACACGATGCTGGTTCCCGTCCAGTATCGCCGGATCATGGCGCTGCCCGATTTCGACAACTTCGATCTTTCGAGCTTCGTCATGAAATATTCCACCAGCGCGCCCTTTGCGGCGGAACTGAAGGCCGATGTCGTGAAGCGCTGGCCCGGCGGACTAATCGAGATTTACGGGCTGACTGAAGGCGGTGGCGTCTGCCTGCTTGAGGCGCACAAATATCCGGACAAGCTCCATACGGTCGGCATGGCCTCGCCCGGGCATGACATGCGGGTGATCGACGAGGAGGGGAACGAACTCCCGCGCGGTTCGGTCGGCGAGATTGTCGGCCGGTCGCCTGCGATGATGACCGGATACAATAACCGCCCCGAAGCGACCGCCGCGATGCACTGGCGCGATGTGGATGGGCAATTGTTCTACCGCCACGGCGATATTGGCCGGTTTGATGAGGACGGCTTCCTGACGCTGATGGATCGCGCCAAGGACATGATCATTTCGGGCGGTTTCAACATCTATCCGAGCGACCTGGAAGGGGTGCTGGCCGAACATCCTGGCGTGGTGGAAGCCGCCGTCGTCGCCGCGCCAAGCGAGGAATGGGGCGAGACGCCGGTTGGCTTCGTCGTCCTGCGCGACGGCGTTGATGCAGCCGAAGTGCTGGCGCGGGCCAATAGGCGGGTGGGCAAGACCCAGAGGCTCAACCGGCTGATCGTGGTCGATGAGTTGCCGCGCAGTGCGATCGGGAAGGTACTCAAGAGAGAGTTGCGTGATCGTTTGACGTAAACGTAAGGTTGCTCCAAACGCGTTCGGAGAAGAGGAGCCCGCCATGACCGATACCGTCCTGACCGAAGCGCGCGATGGCGTGCTGATTGTCACGCTCAACCGCCCCGAAGCGAAGAACGCGGCCAACCGGGCGCTCGCGGAGGGCGTCGCGGCGGCGATGGATCGGCTCGATAGCGACGACGATCTGCGCGTCGGCATCCTGACGGGCGCGGGCGGCACATTCTGTTCGGGCATGGATCTTAAGGCGTTCCTGACCGGAGAATTGCCGATCGTGGCGGGCCGCGGTTTTGCCGGACTGACCGAGGCCCCTCCAAGGAAGCCCCTGATTGCGGCCGTCAACGGCTATGCGCTGGCGGGCGGGTTCGAACTGATGCTGGCGTGCGACCTGATCGTGGCCAACAAGGATGCGAAGTTCGGCATTCCCGAAGTGAAACGCGGGCTGGTCGCCGGGGCCGGAGGTCTCGTTCGGCTGCCGCGCCAGATAACGCCGCGCCTTGCAATGGAACTGGCGCTGACCGGCGATTTCATCACGGCGGCGCGGGCCTATGAAATGGGGCTCATCAATCGCGTCGTAGAAGGCGATGCGCTGGACGGCGCGCTTGCGCTGGCTGCGACGATTACGGCGAACGGGCCACTTGCGGTTGCGGTTTCAAAGCAGGTCGTGGCGCAATCGCCCGATTGGCCCGCCGACGAACTTTACAAGCGCCAGAATGCGATTGCATCGCCGGTGTTCGGCTCGGCCGATGCGCGCGAAGGAGCGGCGGCCTTCGCCCAGAAGCGCAAGCCGAACTGGGCGGGGAAGTAAGGGTTCTTAGAGCGCGTTTCGGTCTGATCGAATCATGGCTTGTTCCCCGGCCAGCTTGAGACACTGTGCAACAATTCAGGTCCTCAGCCGCTCGATCGCCTGCGCCAGCGCCACATAGAGCTTACCAGTGTCCGACGAGAGCAATGTCACGCTGAGCGGCGTGCCGTCGCGGGTCGCAAGGATATTGCGGAGCATCGCTTCGAAATCATGGACGTAGCGATTCACCTGCTCGCGGAATTCGGGTTCGTTTTCATAGTGGCGCGCAATCTCGCGCACTTCGCCCGAATTGAGCAGCTTGACCGCGCGGCGGGTGAAAATGCCACGATCACCGCGCAGGTATGACGCCCAGGCCGTATCGGTCACTTCGTTCGAGAGGATCTTGTTGACGTCGATTGCGGTCGAATTGAGCGATTCGATCAGAAGCGCGACGCGGCGCGCGAAGTTCGCTTGATCGCCTTGCTCGACCTGTTCCCGGGCCTCGCTGATTCGCGCCTCCAGCGCAGCACTGGTTTCCGAGATGGTCAGCATCTGCCGCATCAGCCGGTCTGTCGCCTTTTGTGCGGCGCCCACGGCCTTCTCGGTCGTGCTGGCGATTTCAGCCATCTGCGCTTCAACTTGTGCGGTGAGCGCCCGGGCCAGCGCATCCTTGCTCATCGCACCGAGCGCTTCTGCCGATTGCGGGATGACTTCGGCCAGAGCGGTCCTGGCATGCTCGCTTGCCTGGCTTGCCGTTTCGCGGACGCGCAGCAGCGCCTCGACAAGCTGGGGCGCCGCGCCTTGCACAAGCCTTTCGGCATCGGCCGTTGCCAGCGCGATGCTGGCCGCCAGTTCGTCGGCGGTCTTGCGCGAATCTGCCAGCTGGGTCTCGCTCATCGATGAAAGCGAAGCCATGGCATCCTGCTGGCGCGTGAGCATGGCATCAGTCTCGGCAAGGCGTTCGAGCGCGGTTGTCGCCGCCTCGGAGAGCTGCATGACGACCGGCGTGGCGGCAGAGACGGCCTCCATGCTTTCCCTGGCCCTCGCTTCCAGCCGGGCATAGGCCTGGGGTACGGTTTCATCGATTTCACGCGTTGCGGCGTCAATCGCCGTCATCAGCGACTGGACGCGCTCGACCAGGGCATTTGCTGTGTCGCCGCCACCGGCAAGGGCAGTTTTGAGGTCGTCCGTATGGTTGCTCAGCGCCTTGATGGCGGTGCCGAGCCGCTCGGTGCGCGTCAAGCCGCCGCTTTCGAGCAGGGCAAAGCGCTGTTCGACCGAGTCCAGGTCCGTGTGGAGCCGCGTCATCAAACCGTGGCCAATCTGATCCTGCGCGGCAAAGCTCTGCGAAACCGCTTCGATCTGGTCGCCGATCGCAGCGACGCGCCGGGCAAGCTGTTCGGTGGAATCGGCCCCGGTTTGCGCAAGTGCCGCCTGACTCTGTTCGACAAGGGCCATCATGGCAGCGCCCTGTGCTTCCATTCCCTGACGCGCGCTTTCCAGCGCAAGGGAGGCGCGTTCCAAGGCATCGTCAACCGCACCCGTCATTTGTTCGGCAGCCTGTTCAAGCCGGGCGCCTGCAACTTCGCTCACCCCCTCCATCCGCGAAAGATGGGCGGCGAGCTTCTGGGCGGCATTCCCGGCAATCTCGTCGGCTTCGCGACCCCGTGCCGTCAGCAGCGAAAGCTGCGCGTCGAGCGCACCGGCGCGTTCATGCGCGACGAGCCCGGCTTCCTGGAGCGAGGCGACCATTTGCCGGGTCTGGACATCGGCCTTGGGCAGATTGGCAAGGAGGACCGCAAGATCCCCGCGCGCAGCAGCGGCCGAGCCCGTAAGGGCCTGGGTATGGCGCGAGACGGTTTCGATTTCACTCTCCATTGCCCGCGCAATGCCGCTCAGCCGGCTCGCGGCATTATCGCCCATTCCCAGCAATATTTCGCCCTGTTCGGCAAGCGCGGCGCGGCTGGCGTCCATCCGCTCGGCAACGAGCCCCAGCAATGATTCGAGCCGTGCTGCCTCACGCTGGATCGCATTCGAAGTTCTCTGGAAGCGACGCTCTTCTCCCCGCCCGGATCGAGCGGCAATCAGCCAGAGCGCGGCAACAAGCGCCAGCGGCGCGCTGGCCATGGCAACGAAGTCAAGGCTTTCGCCAAGCAAGGGGAGGCGGCCTTCCAGCCCTGAAAAGCGCTGATAACCAAGCGCGCCTAGCCACAACGCCGAAAGCGTGAGGATGGCTGCCAGCGAAAGCCGCCTTCGCCAAAGACCCGGAACGGGCATGTCTTCATCCCATTCCTGCGGCGCAAATTGCGGCTCGTTTTCGATAAGGGCCTCGTTCGGATCCACGATCCGTTCCGCTTCCCGCTCCCGGTCGCGCCAAAGGCCGACAACTGAATTTCCCCCAGCCATGTCCCGTTTCGTAACACGAAAACGAAACATTGCGAAATATTTCTGCAACGAGTCGTTAAGCATGTCGCGTTAAGCACCGGGAATGGCTTATGAAATTGGTGCTCTCGATGCGTCGCTGGCCGCAGCGGTTGGAAATGATCCGTCGCTGGTCCAGGAATTACGGTCTTCGCTGGTCGAAGGGGCAAGCCATTATGCCGACCTTCTTTCGCGATCGCGGTGTGACGCGAACTGGATCATGGCCGCGCACCGACTGAAGGGGCTGGCTGCGAGTTTCGGCGCCATTCCACTGATCGAAGCGGCCGACCTTGTCCTCGAATCGGCGCCGGGAGACCCCGTCGCGCTGCGTCGGGTCAGTCGTGCGATCGACATGATCACGGCCTGAGTTCCCCGGCTTTTCAAAGCCATTGGAACCCCCTATCGCGCGTCACGACCGCGATTGAGGGAAGGCGCATATCTTTGCCACTGGCCGGATTGGTATTGACTGATGATGAAGCGTTTGCTGCCGGAATTGCAGCGCACGCGCTCTTGCCGGTCGCCGATCAGACGCTGATCGAATATCAGGTTCGTGTCGCGCGTGCCTGNNGAGGGCATAAATGTCGATATTGCTCGAAGCGCGAGCGAGGCAGCCGACCGCATCCATCCTGACGAACAATTGCTGGTGATGGCGGCCGGCGTTGTTGCCAGCCGCAATATCGTCGCCTCGCTTTCGCAGCAGACTCCGCCGACGCTGCTCACGATCCGCGATGGCGACGGGACGCGTCACTTCGAGCGGATCGACGGACTTGATCGCTGGGCCGGGCTCGCCTTGCTCAATGGGAAGCTCCTTCGGGAGACAGCGGCGATGCTTGGGGATTGGACACTTGGCCCGACACTGCTTCGAACGGCCCTGCAAGCAGGCGCAGAGCGGATGGCTTTTGAAGGCAGCGGCCTGGCGCTGGTCAGGAACGCCCAGGATGCGCAAAATATAGCCAATGCGCTGGCGCGCGGAAACGGCTCAGGCGGTGTAGGATTCTGGCAATCCCATATTGTCGATCCGGTTGTTCGCTGGCTCTTGCCGAATCTCGTTCACCCCAGGGTTTCGCTCAATCTGGTTTCTGTCCTGCCATTGGCGCTGATGGGCGCTGCGTTGGTGGCAGGCGTACTGGGCTGGATCCCGGCGAGCTTCGGCCTGTTCCTCCTGTCCGGATTTCCGCTGGCTGCGGCCAGAATCATGGCCGATATTGCGGCCCGGCCGGACCGGGTCCTGCGCTGGACCTCCGAAGCGAAATCGCCGATGCTGCTCGCACTCCTTGCCTTTGCAGGCTGGACGGTCGGGCCTCTCGACCTTGGATGGGGGCCGCTGGTCCTCGCGCTTTGGGCCGGCATCGCACTCATGCTCCAGCCACGTTCAGGCGAGCGCGAGGCGTGGATTGCAGATGCAGACCTGGTTGCGCTGGAACTGCTCATGACGAGCCTGATCGGCCAGCCGGTGCTGGGCCTGATGATAGCGGTTGCACACGCCGTCATCTCGCAATTCTGGCTTGTGCGCCGCCTCGGCTGATTTAACACCTCTTAACCATGATTGGGTTAGACCCGCATTATGGCAGCGCGCGCCCTTCCTTTGGCATGCATCCTCCGATGACGGACGGTGCAACGCTTGTGGTCAACGGAACGGTTGACCGGCAGGGCCGGTTGATCGCTGCCGATCCGCGCCTGCTTGCGCTCCAGCTGGGCGCGGGCGGAGAGGAAGGTGGCGTTCTTGCTGTTCCCCAGATTGCCGCGCTCGCGCGTCTGGCCCGGACATTGGGCGTGCTTGTGTCCCGCGGTGTGGTCGCAGCCGATGGCGCGCGCGATCTCGATCTCTGGGTTCGGGCAAAGCCTGACGGGGAGAGGATCGAGCTGGCAATCGCCGGCTGGGAAGAGCGCGCAGCGCCTGCGCCAGATGCCAGCCTGGCATTGGGCCGGGCGAGAGATTTCGCGCAACTCGAGAGCGATGGCGATTGGGCATGTGACGGCCAATTGCGCCTGACCGGCATTGCTTCCGAACTTGTGTCATTGGCGGGAATGGCCGCCACAGCGGCGCTCGGGCAACCCATGACGCGCTTCTTCCGCCTGGTGGAGGACGATGAAGGTGATCTGCCGCTTCTCGCGGCCGCTGCCACGCGGCAGGGCTTTGTGGGGCAGTTGGCCGAACTGCGAACGCTGCCCCATGCACGACTCTGGCTCCATGGAGAGGCCAGATTGACGCCGTCGGGTGAATTTACGGGCTTTGCCGGGGGGTTTCACATTGTCGAACGGTCGCTCGTGCCGGCAAGGCATCAGGCACCACCCCGGCCATCCGTCGATGACGGTTTTGCAAAACGCCTCGAAGCAGCGCTCCGCATGCCGCTCGGCCGGATCATCAGCAACGCCGATTCCATCAGTGGACAGGGCGAAGGCCCGCTGCGCCACGATTATGTCGATTATGCCAGCGACATTTCGGCAGCTGGTCGGCACTTGCTGGGCCTGGTTGACGATCTGGTCGATCTCCAGGCGGTCGAGCGGCCGGATTTCAGGATCGAGACCGAGACCGTCGATCTTGCGGATATTGCGCGCCGGGCGGCAGGGCTGCTCAGTGTGCGGGCCGCGGATCGCGGGGTCCGCATCGATCTGCCGGCGAGCGACGAAATCCTCGAAGCGCAGGGCGAGTTCCGGCGCGTGCTCCAGATCATGGTCAACCTGATCGGCAATGCTGTGCGCTACTCGCCCAAGGATTCGAGCGTCTGGCTGCGAACCGAACGGGAAGGTGATCTGGCCGCCATCATCGTGGCGGACCAGGGCAAGGGAATTGCCCATACGGACCAATCCCGGATTTTTGAGAAATTCGAACGTGTTGACCCGTCCGAAGCGGGCGGAAGCGGGTTGGGCCTATTCATTTCGCGGCGCCTCGCCCGCGCAATGGGTGGGGACATAACGGTTGACAGTGCGCCAGGGCAGGGCGCGCGCTTTGTGCTCACCCTGCCGCTGGCAAGACCTGCCTAGCGCCCGTCCACCGGCACATAATCCCGTTCTGCCGGCCCGGTATAGAGCTGGCGCGGACGGCCGATCTTCTGGTCGGGATCGGAAATCATCTCGTTCCACTGCGCCACCCAGCCGACAGTGCGGGCCAGCGCGAAGAGCGCCGTGAACATCGTCGTCGGAAAACCGATCGCCGAGAGGATCACGCCCGAATAGAAATCGACGTTCGGGAACAGCTTCTTCTCGATGAAATAGGGATCGCTGAGCGCCATTTCCTCAAGCTGGAGCGCCACTTCGAAAACGGGATCGGTGACGTTCAGCGCCTTGAACACTTCGCGCACCGTGGTCTGCATCACCGTCGCGCGCGGGTCATAATTCTTGTAGACCCGGTGACCGAAGCCCATCAGGCGGAACGGATCGTCCTTGTTCTTGGCGCGCTCGATATAGTGCGGAATCCGATCCGGCGTGCCAATTTCGCGGAGCATGTTGAGCGCGGCTTCGTTGGCGCCGCCATGCGCAGGCCCCCACAGGCAGGCTATGCCGGCCGCAATGCAGGCAAAGGGGTTCGCTCCCGAAGACCCGGCGAGGCGAACGGTCGAGGTCGAAGCATTCTGCTCGTGGTCCGCGTGGAGGATGAATATGCGGTCCAGCGCCTTTTCGACGACGGGATTGACGAAATAATCTTCCGCCGGAACGCCGAAGGTCATCCGCAGGAAGTTGCCCGTATAGCTCAGGTCGTTCTTGGGATAGACGAAGGGCTGGCCCACCGAATATTTGAAGGCGGCGGCTGCAATCGTTGGCATCTTGGCGATCAGCCGGTGGCTCGCAACCATTCGCTGATGGGGATCGGTGATGTCGGTCGAGTCGTGATAAAAGGCGGAAAGGGCGCCAACCACACCGCACATGATCGCCATCGGATGCGCGTCGCGGCGGAAACCGCGATAGAATTGCATGAGTTGCTCATGGAGCATCGTATGACGCGAAATCGTGTAGGTGAACTTGTCGAGCGCTTCCTTGTCCGGAAGGTTCCCGTTGAGGAGGAGGTAGGAAACCTCCGTAAAGCTCGAATGCTCGGCGAGCTGCCCGATCGGATAGCCCCGGTGAAGAAGGACACCTTCGTCGCCATCGATATAGGTGATGGCGGAATCGCAACTGGCGGTCGAGGTAAAGCCGGGGTCGAAGGTGAACGCCCCGGTCTGCGCATAAAGCTTGCGGATGTCGATCACGTCGGGGCCGACACTGCCCGAGCGAATGGGGCAGGACACCTCTTTGCCGTTGAGGCTAACCGTAGCGCTTGTGTCGCCCATTTGTCTTCCTTCCTCAATCAGGCCGCATGGGCCACTGCGTCTCCAATACGTGCCAGCGTCTCCTCGCGTCCGAGAAGGAGCAGCACGTCAAATATTCCTGGCGAGGTCGTGCGACCAGTGAGCGCAGCCCGCAAAGGCTGGGCAACCTTGCCAAGGCCCAGTCCGGCATCCTCCGCCACCTGACGCACCGCATTCTCCAGCGCGGCTTCGTCCCAATCCGAACTGCCACCAAGCGCACCCGAGACAGACTCGAGCAGAATTGCGGCATCGCCTTGTAGCAGAGCTTTTGCGCCCTCGTCGAGTATCAGCGGGCGCGGTTCGAACAGGAACATGGCACCCTCGGCAAGTCCTAACGTCGATTTGGCACGGGGCTTTAGCGATGCCATCGCACGGACAAGCGTTTCTGACTCCGAATCGCCCAGCGCACGGCCGATTTTTCCCTCGATCATCGGCCGTGCAATCGCTGCCAGCCGCGAATCATCGGCTTCCCGCAAATAATGCCCGTTGAGATTTTCGAGCTTCTTGAAGTCGAAGCGCGACGGCGATCGGCCAACATTGTCGAGGTCAAACCATTCGATCGCCTGCTTACGGCTGATGATCTCATGATCGCCGTGCCCCCAACCGAGCCGCAGCAGGTAATTGTTGACCGCCTCGGGCAGATAGCCAAACGCGTCGCGATAGGCATCGACGCCCATTGCGCCGTGCCGCTTGGAAAGTTTGGCCCCATCCGGCCCGTGGATCAGCGGCACATGCGCATAGATCGGCTCTTTCCACCCCATCGCCCTGATCAGGGCGAGCTGGCGAAAGGCATTGTTGAGGTGATCGTCTCCACGGATCACGTGCGTGATGCCCATGTCGTAATCATCGACGACAACCGAAAGCATATAAGTCGGCGTCCCATCGGAGCGGAGCAGAACGAAATCGTCGAGTTCCTCATTGTTGACCGTCACCGGCCCCTGGACACGATCCTCGATCGTCACGCTGCCCTTACGCGGAGCCTTGAGGCGAATAACGAACGGCGCGCCTTCGGGTGCTTCCGACGGGTCGCGATCACGCCAGCGGCCATCATAGCGCATGGGTTGCCTGGCTGTACGCTGGGCCTCGCGCATCGCCTCCAGCTCTGCCGCCGTCGCATAACAGCGATAGGCATGCCCGCCTTCGAGCAACTGGTTGGCGACTTCGGCATGGCGCGCCGCGCGCGCAAACTGGAATATGGTTTCGCCGTCCCAGTCGAGGCCGAGCCACTGCAATCCGTCGATGATCGCATCGATGGCTGCATCCGTTGAACGCGCCCGATCCGTATCTTCAATGCGCAACAGGAATGTTCCGCCATGGTGCCGGGCAAACAGCCAGTTGAAGAGTGCAGTTCGCGCGCCGCCAATATGAAGAAAGCCGGTTGGCGAAGGGGCGAAACGCGTGACGACGCCTGAATTTGACTCTCCAGTGCTCACCCCGTCAATCTCCGTCACCGCTAAACCAAGCCGGGCCCCTAGCATGGCAATTGCGCGCCTTCAAAGGGGCGTGACGGAAACCCTTGTTCTTCTCGAAAACTGGCTTGAACAAGAGCGGGATCAGCTGGCGCTCTGGATACCGGTCATGTTCGGGCTGGGCATAGCTCTATGGTTCGCAACCGATACGTCGCTGACATGGATCGCGGTCATCATCGCAGGGCTGGGGCTCGTGCTCGCCGGGATTGCCATTGATCTGGGCCGGCGATCCGCAACCCTGTTCTTATGGGCGGGGCTTTGCCTTGCCAGCGGCTGCGGACTGATCTGGCTCAGGAGCGAACGTATAGCGGAAATCCGGCTCGAACGGCCCTTGGTTGTCCGCTTCATGGCGCAGGTTGAACGGATCGAGGCGCAGCCGCAAAAGGGCGGCTCACGCCTTCTTGTGGCGCCGCATTCCGGGCATGGCCTGCCGTCCCGGCTACGGGTTTCCGTAGCTTCGGACAAGCTCCCCCCGGATCTGGTGGAAGGGGAACAGGTCGCCGTTCGTGCGCGCCTGGTTCCTCCGCCCGATGCAGCCATACCGGGGGGCTATGATTTTGCGCGCGCTGCATGGTTCATGCGGATCGGCGGGACGGGCAAGGCCCTTGATCCATTGCGCAGGCTGGGTCCCGCGACCGGGGCTGGCGAATCGCTGCGAGCGCGACTTTCTGCCCATGTCCGTGACCGTCTGGGCGGCAGCGCAGGCGGCATTGCAGCGGCGTTTGCGACAGGAGATCGGGGAGGCATCGCGCCCGAGGACGAGGAGGCAATGCGCGCGAGCGGCCTCACACACCTGTTGTCGATCAGCGGTCTCCACATCACCGCAGTTGTCGCTGCAGCGATGTTTGTGACGCTCAAGATTTTGGCGCTCAGCCCCTGGCTGGCGTTGCGGGCGCCGCTGGTTCTGGTTTCGGCGGGCATGGGCGCAGTGGCGGGCATTGGCTATACCCTCCTGACCGGTGCCGAAGTCCCGACGATCCGATCCTGCATTGCCGCGGTGCTGGTCCTGATCGGGCTTGCGCTCGGGCGCGAGGCGATGACGCTGCGGCTGGTGGCGACGGGCGCCATGGCCGTGCTTTTGATCTGGCCCGAATCGCTTGTCGGGGCGAGCTTCCAGCTCAGCTTTGCGGCGATCACGGCCATTGTTGCGCTGCATGAACATCCGCGCATCCGGGCTGCGACGATGCGGCGTGACGAGCCAATCGTTGCGCGCCTTGTCCGCGCGATTTTCGCATTGCTGCTGACGGGCATTGTCGTCGAAGTCACGCTGGCCCCGATCGCGCTCTACCATTTTCACAAATCGGGGCTCTATGGGGCGCTGGCGAACATCGTTGCCATTCCGCTGACGACTTTCATTGTCATGCCGCTCGAAGCTGTGGCACTGTTGCTCGATAGTGTGGGGCTGGGCGCGCCCTTTTGGTGGGCGACGGGACAGAGCCTTGATCTGCTCCTCTGGATTGCGCGAAGGGTGGCCTTGCTTCCCGGCGCCGTCGCGACGCTGCCGTCAATCCCGGCCCCGGCGTTTGCTGCAACGCTCGGGGGTGGGCTATGGATGTTGCTCTGGCGCAGCCGGCTGCGCTGGTTCGGGCTGGTGCCCTTCGCAGTCGGTGCCGCCGTTGCAGCGGCGGTGCCCGCGCCGGACCTCCTCATTACCGGAGACGGGCGGCATCTCGCGGTCCGCAGCGACAATGGGCAGCTCGCGCTGCTGCGTTCCCGAACGGGGGATTACATGCGCGACCTGCTTGCCGGGCGCTCCGGGGAGCTGGACCAGCCGATCGAACTCGATTTCGCGTCCGGCGCGCGCTGCGGACGCGACCTGTGCCTTGTCACGCTGGAAACAGGCGGGCGGAGCTGGCGGATCGGTGCGACGCGCAGCCCTTACCGGCTATCCCTTCCTGCCTTTGCCGAGACATGCAGCGCGGTTGACATCATTGTCAGCGACCGGCGCCTGCCGCGCAGCTGCGTGCCGCGCTGGTTGAAGCTGGACAAGGAGTCGCTAGCCAAGACAGGCGGGCTGGCAATCAGCCTGTATGGTCCGCACGTCGAAAGCGTATTTGCCGCCCGCGACGATCATCCCTGGCGGCGTGGAAGGCAATCCGCTCAGTAACGGCGCAAGAGCCCCGCCAGCAATCCCTGCACACGCACCTGGTTCGGCGCGTAGCGCTGTGGCTGATAGGCGCGGTTCGCCGGATCGAGCCGGATCATCGAGCCTTCGCGGCGGAAATATTTGAGCGTCGCTTCCGCATCATCGACGAGCGCAACAATGATCTCACCCTCGCGCGCCGTGTCAGCCTTGCGGATCAGGGCATAGTCGCCGTCGAGAATGCCGGCTTCGACCATCGAATCGCCCGAAACTTCGAGCGCGAAATGCTCACCCGCGCCGAGCAGCGCAGCGGGAACGGCCAAACTCGATTGTCCCTCAAGCGCTTCAATCGGCATGCCGGCCGCAATCCTGCCATGCAGGGGAATTTCATAGACGTCGTTGGCGGGCATCGGCGTGCCCTTGGGTGCCATGGATTTGGGCGCGAGATTGACAAGGTTGGTCGACGATACCGCCCGGGTTTCGCCGCCACGCTCGGGCATGCGCACCACTTCGAGTGCGCGCGCACGGTTGGCCAGACGTCGGATGAATCCCCGTTCCTCGAGCGCCGAAATCAGGCGGTGCACCCCTGATTTGGATTTGAGATCCAGCGCGTCCTTCATTTCCTCGAACGACGGCGAAACGCCTGTTGCAGAGAGCCGGTCATGAATGAAGCAGAGCAGTTCATGTTGTTTGCGGGTCAGCATTGCGACGCCTCCATTGGGGAACGAACATGGAACTTCTAGAAGGGCGCGCGTGATCCGTCAAGCGCAATGTTCACTATAGGTTCGCAGGCCCTTAATCCAGCAGGAGCGTGGGGACTTTATCGCCGGGGATCGCTGCGGGGGCGTTGGGCAGGCGAACAATGAGGCAGTCCGCCGCAGCGAGCCCGCCCATCGCGGCACTGTCGTTCGGCCCGACAGGCGCAACGCCATCGCCGATCATTCTTGCGCGGACATGATCCGTCCGGTCCCCGTTTGCCGGGAGCGGAACCGCAAGCTGCATCGCCGTCCTGCACGGCAGCGGATCGCGCGAGCCGGAAAGCGCTGCGGTAACAGGCTTGGCGAACAGGAGCGCGGTCACAAAGGCCGAGACCGGATTGCCGGGCAGGCCGAGTATGATCATCTCGCCAAGCTGCCCTGCCATGACCGGCTTGCCAGGGCGGATGGCGACCTTCCAGAAATCAAGCGACGCGCCGCATTGCTCGAGCGCAGGCTTTACCAGATCATGATCGCCAACCGAAGCGCCGCCGATCGTGATGAGCAGGTCGGCATCCACCGACCGGATGGCTTCGGCAATCCTCGGAAGATCATCAGGAATGATCCCGATATTATTGATCTCACACGGTAAATTATGAAACATTGCCTGAATCATTGTCGTGTTCGATTCGGGTAGGAGATCGAGTCCGGCTTCAGTGCCTGGGGGCACGAGTTCATTGCCCGTCGCGATCAGCGCAATCCTTGGACGACGGTGAACGGTGATGCGGCCATGCCCGCCGCTCGCCGCCAGCGCGACCCTTGCCGGGGTGAGCCGTTCGCCCTGTCTCACAAGCACGTCGCCGACGCAAAAATCGGAGCCTTGCCGACGGATATGCCGACCGGAAACCGGCACATCGGCGGGATCGGCGCGGATTCCGTCACCCTCCCGTGTCACATTTTCCTGGATCAGGATTGTGTCGGCGCCGTCGGGAACGGCGGCGCCCGTGAATATGCGGATGGCTTCTCCAATGGCCACATTTCCGGCGAAGGGATGGCCTGCCGCTGATTCCCCGACCATGCGCCACGGGCCGTTGCCGCCACTGGCAATGGCATAGCCATCCATGGCGGAAAGCGGCCGCGCAGGCTGAGTCCGCTTGGAAATCACGTCTTCGGCCGCCCAGCGCCCGGCAGCCTCGATCAGGGGCAGGGTTTCAGGGGGAAGCGGCTTCACCAGCGCAAGCAGCCGCGATTGGGCTTCCTCAAGCGAGATCATGGCGCGCGCCATTCGCCCGATTTTCCGCCGCTTTTCGAAAGCAGCCGGATTTCGCCGATGACCATCGCCTTGTCGATGGCCTTGGCCATGTCATAGATCGTCAGGAGCGCAACGGCAGCCGCCGTCATCGCTTCCATCTCGACGCCGGTCCGGCCCGATGTCCGCGCCGTTGCTGTTGCGCGTAGGCCATGGTCGAGCCGTTCGAAATCGACCGAAATGCTCGAAAGGCCAAGCGGGTGGCAGAGCGGGATCAGGTCACTGGTGCGCTTTGCCGCCTGAATCCCGGCAATCCGCGCCACGGCAAGGACATCGCCCTTGGCCACCCGTCCGTCATGAATGGCGGCCAGCGCCCCGGCGCTCATCGTGATGATCCCGGATGCGACAGCCTCGCGCGCGGTAACGGCCTTGGCCGAAACATCGACCATGTGCGCCGCGCCGCTTTCGTCGAGATGGGTCAGCCGGGTCACGCACCCTCCAATAGCTTACGGGTTCCCGCCTCGACATCGTCCGCGCGCATCAGGCTCTCGCCCACAAGGAAGCAGCGTACGCCATGTCCGGCCATCGCCACAAGATCGGTATGGGAAGTAAGGCCGCTCTCCGCGACAAAGGTGCAGCCCTTGGGTGCGCGGACAATCAGCTCATAAGTCCGTGCAAAATCGACCGTGAAGTTCTTGAGATTGCGATTATTTACTCCGATCAATCGCGATTTCAGCCGAAGCGCGCGATCGAGTTCCGCTGCATCGTGCGTTTCGACCAGCACATCCATTCCACGCTCGATGGCCGCCGCCTCGATCTCCTGCATCTGCGCGTCTTCGAGTGCGGCGACGATGATCAGGATCGCATCGGCCCCGATCGCGCGGGCCTCGGCCACCTGCCACGGATCGACCGTGAAATCCTTGCGCAGGATGGGGAGAGAACAGGCGGCGCGCGCGGCGACCAGATACTCCTCATGCCCCTGGAAATAGGGCGCATCGGTCAGCACCGAAAGGCAGGCGGCCCCGCCCGCTTCATAAGCCGCGGCATGTTCGGCAGGCCGGAAATCGGCGCGGATCAGGCCCTTTGAGGGGCTGGCCTTCTTGATTTCCGCGATCAGGCCGAAGCCCTTTGCCGCCTTGACGTCAAGTGCCGCCCGAAATCCGCGTGGCGCGCTCTGCGCCGCCGCCAGCCGGTCGAGATCGCCGATCGAATGCAGCGTCTTGCGGTTCGCCACTTCGACGCGCTTGTTCGCGCAAATCTCGTCGAGCTTGTTGGCCATCAATACGCAATCCAGCAGTCGAGCAGCGTGTTGGCAAGCCCGCGATCGAGCGCCTCGGCCGCTTCCTCAATCCCATCGCGGAAATTTGCCACCCTGTCCGCCACGATCAGCGCGGCCGCCGTGTTGATCAGCACCGCATCGCGATAGGCCCCGTCCTCGCCCGCCAGCAACCGGCGAAGCGCCGCCGCGTTGAAGGCCGCATCGCCCCCCCGGATAGCGTTGGCAGGGTGCGCAGAAAGGCCGAAGTCGCGTGGCGCGATGATATGGCTTGGCAGGCCGAAACCGATCGTGGCAATCCCGGTCGGCCCGAAGACTGAAATTTCGTCGAGACCTTCCTCGCCAGAGACGATCATCACCCGCTCCATATCGAGCTTGTGAACCGTCGCTGCGTAGGTCGGAATCAGTTCGGGGCGCGGAATCCCGATCAACTGCCGCCTGACGCCAGCCGGATTGGCCAGTGGCCCAAGCAGGTTGAAGATCGTCCGCCGCCCAAGCGCACGTCGGATCGGGGCCAACCGTGCAAGTGCGGGATGATGCTTTTGCGCGAAGAGAAAGGCGATGCCGAGATCTCCCAGCGTCTCCGCTGCCATATCCGAAGCCCGATCGAGGTTGAGCCCGAGCGCTTCGAGCGTGTCGGCTCCACCAGCCTTTGAGGACGCCGCCCGGTTGCCATGCTTTGCTACCGGCACTTCGCAGGCGGCAACAACCAGCGCGACTGCGGTGGAGACATTGAGGCTATGGCTGCCATCGCCACCGGTTCCGCACACGTCGATGGCATTTGCTGGTGCCTCCACGCGGATCATCCGCGCGCGCATTGCGTTTGCGGCACCCGCGATTTCGTCAGCCGTCTCGCCACGTTCGGCGAGTTCGATGAGGATGGCAGCGATCTCCGCATCCGCCATTTCGCCGTCAAGCATCCGCCCGAACAGCGCTTCCGCTTCGTCGAACGTCACGCCCGTTCCTTCACGCGCATCCCGGCAAGCGCCATGAAGTTGGCAAGCATCGCATGGCCATGTTCGGTCGCAATGCTTTCTGGATGGAACTGGACGCCGTGGATCGGCAGCGTGGCGTGCCGGAAGCCCATCACATGACCGTCCTCGCTCGTCGCGTTGACGATCAGCCCGGCCGGAATATCCTCGACGATCAGCGAGTGATAGCGCGTCGCCGTGAACGGCGAGGGGAGGCCGGCGAACAGCCCGCTCCCGTCATGCGACACCTGCGAAGTCTTCCCGTGCATCAGCCCGCCGCGCACCACATTCCCGCCGAAATGCTGCCCGATCGCCTGATGGCCAAGGCAGACGCCGAGCAGCGGCTTGCCCGCTTCGGCACAGGCCGCGACAAGGTCGAGGCTGATCCCCGCCTCATTCGGCGTGCAGGGGCCGGGCGAGATGAGGAAGGCCTCCGCGCCGGACGTAATCGCCTGCCCCGCCGAAATCGCATCGTTGCGCACGACCTCGACCTCGGCGCCCAGCTCCATCAGGTAATGGACAAGGTTCCAGGTAAAGCTGTCATAATTGTCGATGACCAGGATCATGGCGCGGGGCCATAGCGGGGTTATACAGGAAACGAAACCGCTTGCTTTTTTACAAATTTTCACTACTTTCGTCATCATGACCGAGATGATGACGATCACGGCGACCGAAGCCAACCGCAAATTTGCCCAGCTGCTGCGCGAAGTGGCGAAAGGCAAGCGCATCACTGTGACGTCGCACGGCAATCCCGTTGCGGTCATTGCTCCGCCCGACGACAGCGATGCCGCTCGCGACCAGCGGATGGCGGCCTTGGAGGTGCTGAAACAGCGATGGGCGAACCAGCAGCATGTGACGGTTGGTCCCTGGACTCGCGACGAGCTTCATGAGCGGGATTGAACGGCTTGCCGCGCGTTTCGCTTGATACCAACATTCTGGCTTATGCGGCAGGTGTGCGCCGAACCGACGCGGACGAGTCCAAGATTGCCCGCGCTGGTTCGCTGCTGGCAGAACTGGCGGAGCTGGCAGATATTGCTGTCGCCATTCAGGTCTATGCTGAACTCCACACCGTCCTGATACGAAGGCTGCGCGTCGATCGAGCGGACGCCGCCGGGATTGTTGGCGAATATATGGCGCTGGGTGAGAGGATCGCCACATCGGATGCGGTCCTGGAGGCGGCCTTTGCCCTGGCAACAGCGCACGGCCTGCAGACCTGGGACGCCATCATCCTTGCCGCTGCCGCCGAAGCCGGGTGCGAAACACTCTATTCGGAGGACATGCAGCACGGCTTTGTCTGGCGTGGCGTGAAGGTTATCAATCCGTTTCGCTGATTGTCCTTCTCGCTACTCGCCAGCCATCAGCTTCGCCAGCTCGCCTTTCCAGAACTTTGCCCAGGTATGCGTGCCATGCCCCTTGGTTTCGGCGCTTTCCGGAATCAGGATGAAGTGGGCGCGGGGCATGCGCTTCGCCGCCTTTTCGGCCATGCCGAGGCCGGGCGGGTTGATGAAATCGTCGGCCGAATTGATCCAGAGCACCGGGACGGTGATCTTTTCGAGGTTGGCTTCCGGATTGTAGTTCCGCGAGGCATCGAGCTGGTAGATTGCGTTGTTCGCGTCCACGCCCTTGCCGCGCGCGGCGAAGGCTGTGTCGAGCGCCGCCTCGGCCTGGATTCGTGTCGGGTAGAGCGTCTGGAGCCCGACGGCATTGCCCCCCGCGATCACGCCCAGATCGATCTGGGTGCGCAGGCCCGAAGCCGGCTGCTCGACATAATTCCCGCCGTTCCACGCCGGATCGGCCTTGATCGCGTCGATGGCCATCTTGCGCCACATCCGGTTGCGCCCGGCGATTTCGGAGGCGTTGCAGGCAAAGGGCGCAAGCCGCTCGGCAAAGCCCGGCCAGGTCTCGCCCCAGACAAAGGCATGCATGCAGCCCATCGACGTGCCGAGGATGACCTTCAGGCGCTTCACCCCCAGCCCTTCGGTCAGCAGCCGGTATTGCCCGCGGACCATGTCGTCATAGTCGTATTTGGGGAAGGCCATGCGCATCCCGTTGCTCGGCTTGGAAGAGCCGCCATGGCCGATATTGTCGGGCAGGATGATATAGAATTTCGCGATGTCGAACGGCTGGCCGGGGCCATACAGCTCATCGGCGAATTGCGGCTGGAGGAACTGCTTGCCGGAGCCACCGGTGCCGTGAAGGATCATCACCGCATTGTCGATCTCGCCCTTCCTATTTTTGTGCGGGGTGCCCAGCGTGGTGTAATGCATGGTCACTTCGGGCAGCTTCTCGCCCGAGACGAAAGTGAAATCCTTGAGCACGACGTCGCCGTCCTGCGATGGCCATGTTTCGGCAAGGGCCGGGGTGGAAAGAAGGGCGATCGCCGCGATGAGGGGGGTGAGGATCTTGTGCATGGCAGCCATGCTAGGCCGCAGCGCCACCGGGTCAAGCTATTGCCCGAATCCCGCCTCACCTGCAACGCGGACCGCTTCCCTGGCCGCCGCCATCAGTGCACCGGCCTTGGCCTCGCATTCGCGCTGTTCATAGTCCGGATTGCTGTCGGCGACGATCCCTGCGCCCGCCTGGACGTGCATGACGCCGTCCTTCACGACCGCGGTTCTCAGCACGATGCAGCTGTCCATATTGCCGTCCGGGCTGAAATAGCCGACGCCGCCGGCATAGGCGCCACGGGTCTCGGGTTCCAGTTCGGCAATGATCTCGCAGGCGCGGACCTTGGGCGCGCCTGCGACCGTCCCCGCCGGAAAACCCGCGAACAGCGCGTCGAGCGCGTCCTTGCCCGGTGCCAGCCGACCCACGACGTTCGAGACAATGTGCATCACATGGCTGTAGAATTCGACGGTATAGCTGTCGGTCACCGTCACGCTCCCGGCCGTGGCGACACGGCCGACATCGTTGCGGCCAAGATCGAGTAGCATCAGGTGTTCGGCGCGCTCCTTTGGGTCGGCGAGGAGCGAGGCGCGATTCTCGGCATCCTCGACCGCCGACTTTCCGCGCGGCCGGGTGCCCGCAATCGGGCGGATCGTCACTTCGCCATCGCGGGCACGGACGAGGATTTCGGGGCTCGAACCGGTGATCGCAAAACCGGGCAGGTCGAGATGATAGAGAAACGGCGACGGATTGATCCGCCTGAGCGCGCGATACAGATCGAACGGCGGCAACGGGAAGGGCTGGGTGAAGCGCTGGGCGAGCACTACCTGGAATATGTCGCCTGCCGCGATATACTCCTTAGCCTTGAGGACCATCTCCGCATACCGGTCGGGCGCGAGCACGGCTTCGGGGGGCGGTAGCGTTTCAAGACCGGTGCGCTTTCCCTGTGCCG
>CXWL01013515.1_pt1 | contig 44604 bp, 27 predicted proteins | sample 590931 | NCBI WGS metagenome assembly CXWL01 (sample SAMEA3498368, study PRJEB10139) | groundwater metagenome | biome: water well; material: biofilm material | place: Germany | collected 2015-04-27 | reverse complement strand
CGATCCACACCGCGTGCCGGAGACCCGGGTCGACCCGGAAATTGCGCTCCGCGATCGCCGGCAGGCGCAGGCGCGTGCTGTCGCGGGCCAGGATCGGCAGCGGCGTGGTGATGCCGAGCCGGATCTTCATCGTGCCGCCGGCCGGCACCGGGAAACACTGCACGAGGACGCGGTCGGGCCCGGCAGTGGTCACCAGCAACGGGTCGCGCTGGGCGCGGACGACCTTCTCGTAGGCGCGGCGGGTGGCCGCGCGGCCACCGAAGGCCGCGTCGCGCTCCGCGCCGTCGATCCACAGNNCGTCGATCCACAGGGTGGCACGCGACACCACGCCGCCCGGCGGCAGGGCGAGCGTCGCCCGCGCCTCGCGTGGAATGCCGCCTTGGTTGCTGAATTCGAGCGTCCACTCGAGGTAGCCGAGGGCGGCGTCGGGGTCGAGCGAGCCGTCCAGACGGGAGCTCGCGAGCGACAGGCCTCTCACGACGCCGCCGACGCTGGCGCCCCCCTGGTCGGCGTCCCAACCGCTGTCGAAATCGTCGCCGCGCAGGCTCGACAGGCGTGGCGGCGGCACGCTGTTGAACGGGTCGCCGGTGACGCGGTAGTAAATCTCGCGGGCCACTTCCGGGTCGACGTCGCGCAGGCCCAGGACCCACGTCGCCAGGTCCGTCATCTGGCCGCTGCGCTGGTAGCAGGCGCGCAGCATCACCTCACGGTCTCCCAGCAGTCGCAGTCGCGCCAAGGCCTGCGTACGCTGGGTCGTGCCGCCCAGGGAGGCGCGGTGGAGCTGGTACCGCGTGTAGACGCCCGGTGCGCCAGCCGCCACGAGCAGCAGCAGGGCGACGATTGCCCCCCAGAGGCCGGCCCGTCCTGGCCTGGGGCCGGCGGGCGGCGGATCAGGGGAGTACCGCAGGCTCGGCGGCCGAGGCGCTGTCTCGAGCTCCGGTGCGATGGTCCGTCGGCGCAGACGTCGGCCGAGGTCGAGCGTGGCGAAGAGCGCCAGCGACGGCGACAGCGACAGCAGCCCGAGGCCATAGGCGAGGATCGCCATCACCGAGATCGGCATCAGCGGCGCGAACACCAGGCTGTAATAGACGGCGACGCCGAGGGCCAGTCCGTTGGCGAAGCGCAGCAGCCGCGGGAAGCTCGGCTCGGCTCGCCGCCGGAGGCTCACGAGGACCGCCAGGTTGGCCAATGGCACCGCGGCTACGAGGAGGACGTGGAGCGGCCGGGGCAGGGGGTCGAACAGCACCTCGGTGCACATGCGGTTGGTGAGCTCGAACACCAGCGCGACGGCCGGCAGGACGACGCCGAACGGCCACAGCCACAGCTGGGCCAAGCGCGACAGCTGGGGGCGTGGCGGCGTCGGGGTGGTGCTGGGCTCGGTCATCGAAAGTCCCCTCCGGCAGGGCGGGTCCGGCGAATCCGTCGGGCCGCGTCAGGCAGACGCATCGTAGGCGCGGGGAGTGGCCGGATGGGGTTTGGAAAGCGGCAGGGCAGAGGCAGCGCGCCGCCTTCAGGCGTCGGCGCCAGCACTGACTTCGGCGGTGTCTCCACAGCGGGGGCAGCGTGCCGGCTGGCAGGCGTGGCAGCGCTCGCGCCCGCAGCCGGGGCAAGCTGCGAGGGCGGCGGGAGCGACGATGTGCAGGGACTCGTCGCAGAGCTTGCGGGGCCCGTCGGGCCCGTCGGTCGCCTCGCACGGCAGCGGCTGGAGCTCCCTCGTGACGGCGTCGTAGTCGAGGCCGAAGCGGCGCTCGCCCTTGCGCCGCCGCAACAGCAGGTGGAGCCGCAGGACCGGGACGACCACTTCGACGACCTGGAGGGTTTCGATGCTGACCGCGACGGCGTAGCGGCGCTCGAGGTCGGCGACCTTGGCCCGGTGCTCCCGCTCGATGGCCTCGAGCTTCGACGTCGCGCGCTGGGGGTCGCCGCCGGCTCGGCCGGCGCGCTGGCTGGCCTCGCGAGCGAGGTCGCCGTGGTAGCGCTCGAGCCGCGCGAGATCGCGCTCGAGACGGCGTCCGAGACCGTCGACGAAGGGTGCGATCTCGGCTCGCACGCGCGGCACCACACCGCGGGCGAGCCAGCGCGCGAGGCGAGCCGCCTTCCACGGGCTCGGCAGGCCAGCGACGTTGCCGGCAGGACGAGCACCGTCGGCGATCGCGGCGGCGTGCAGGCGACCCGCGCTCGTGTCGAGCGGGCTGCCGTTGGCGAGGTTGACGCCGAGGCAGAGCAAGCTCTCGCGGCGATCGTCGGAACGGGCGGTGACACGGAGGGCGACGAGCCAGGTGCGGGTATAGGTCGGCTCGGCGTCGGCCAGGCGGTAGATGGCATTCTGGAGGTGCACCGCCTTGGCCACCAGCGGCTCGACCTCGGCGCGACGCGGCACCGGGGCCTCGAGCAGGACGCGCCCGCCGCGCCCGTGATCTTCGAGGACGCGGCCGAGCCGCTCCAGCCAGACGGTGTCCAGCCCGACCCGCTCGGCGCCGGCTGGGAGATCGGGGCCGAACCCCAGGTGCGCCAGCTCACCGACGCCGAGCGCCGCCTGCACCAGCGGCGGCGCCACCACCTCCAGCACGTCCGGAGCGAGCGGGGCGATGACGGCGCCGGCCTGCTCGAGGAGGCGGGAGGTGAAGGTCGCGAGGCTTGGTGTCGATCGGCCCATCACGGCCTCAAGCGGTCGCCAGCTCGTCGGCGAACAGCTCGTCGTCGAGACGTTTGGCGGCCTCGTACTCCCGCTGCGCCAACGCGACGCGTTCGCCGAGAGCTGCGAAGGCCGTGCTGCGGGAGTCCTCGGTCGCGCCGACCCAGGCGTCGAACACCGCCTCGGAGAAGCCTTGTTCCTCGTCGAGCTCGCCGAGGATGGCGCCGATCTCGCCGACCACCAGCTCGAACATGTGGATCTTCTCGTCGAGGAGCGCCAGGAGCTCGTCCTCGAGGGTGCCGCGGGTCGCCAGGTTGAAGACGAAGACCTCGCGGGTCTGGCCGATGCGATGCAGGCGGCCGATGCGCTGCTCGATGGCCATCGGGTTCCACGGCAGGTCGTAGTTGACGAGGGTGTGGCAGAACTGGAGATTGCGGCCCTCGCCGCCCGACTCACTCGCGAGGAGGACCCGGGCGTCGCCACGGAAGCGCTCGACGGCGGCGTCCTTCTCGGCGGCGCCAAGATCGCCGCGAAAGCTGACGTGGGTGATTTCAGCGATCGTAAGGAGGGCGGCAAGCCGGTCGAGGGTGTCGCGGGAGTGCGCGAAGACGATCAGCTTCTCGCCCGGGTTGGCGGCCAGGAGCTCCATCAGCGCCGCCTCCTTGGCGCCGCCGGGCAGCTGCCCATAGCGTTCCGCGAGGGCGAGCCAGGCCGCGCGCTCGGCAGCACCGGCACCGGCCCCCTCGGCACCGGCCTCCGCGTCGTCGGGTTCGATCGACGGGCGCGCCGCGAAGCGGGCGATGGCCGCGGCCGCCGCCTGCGGACCCGAGCCGGCGGCGGTCAGCAGGTGGCGCAGCGCCAGGCGCCCGCGACCAGGCCCCGCGCGGTGGGCGGCGGCAACCAGGCCGACGAGCTCCTCGTAGCAGGCGCGCTCCTCGACGCTCGGCGTTGGGCGCAGCGTTGCGGCCCGCCGGGGTGGGAGCTTCAAATCCACCACCGCGCGTGTGTTGCGGATCATCACGTCCCGCATCAGCTCGTGCAGCTGGTCGCGATTGGCGGGTCGCCTCGGGCTTCCCGCCACCATGTAGCGGGTGCGGAAGTCGCGCTCGGTCTGGAAGATCCCGGGCTTGAGCAGGGTCAGCAGGTTGTACAGCTCGACCAGGTCGTTCTGCACCGGCGTGGCCGAGAGCAGGAGCAGGAAGCGCTTGCGCAGGGCGTCGACCAGCTTCCAGTTGGCGGTCGTGCGACTGCGCGCGTGGTGCGCCTCGTCGACCACCACCACGTCCCAGGTCGCGTCGGTTGCCCGCGCCCTCTGCTCGGCCCGTCGCGCCCAAGCGATCGAGGCGATCACCAGCGGCTGCGCCCAGAACGCCTCCGGGTCGCGCCGCGCGAGCGCGTCCTGCGAGGTGGCGAACGTGAGGTCGAACTTGCTCTCCATCTCCTCTTGCCACTGCCCGACCAGGCTCGGCGGCACCAGGATCAGGATGCGCGACGCCATCCCGCGCAACCGATACTCCTTGACCACCATGCCGGCTTCGATCGTCTTGCCGAGCCCGACCTCGTCGGCGAGTAGCACCCGGCCGTGGAACTGGCGCAGCACCTTGCGCGCCGTCTCGACCTGGTACCAGTAGATCTCCACACCGTGGAGCGCGGGCAGGCAGAGCAGCTCGTCGAATTCCTCGAACAGGCCGAGCTCGGCGTGCTCGTGGCGCAACGAAAGCCAGGCGCTGCCATCGGCCGGCGCGTCCGCCGCCGCCAGGCACGCCAACACGACGTCGGCCGTGGGCGGCTCGATGCGCACCTGCACCTTGGCGCTGAGCACGGGCAGGAGCGGTGGCGGGGGCGGCGGGGCCAGCACCGGTGCTGGCTGGGACGGCGCAGGCGGCTGCGTTGTCGCGGGCTGGATCGCGGCCCGGTCAGTGCGTGCGCTCGTCTTGCGGACGGCGCCGCTGGCGCGACCCGGTGGTGTCGGCGAGCTGGCGCCGGGGCGGCGCGCCGCGCGCTGTCCGGCAGCGTCGAGCCGCGAGCCTTCGCGCTTGCGCAACGCCTCCCGGTAGCTGATCTCCGTTCCGCGTTCGTTCACCCACGCGAGCGTCTCCGGGCCGAGCGGGAGCTCGAGCGTCACCGTCCCGCCGAGCAGACCGTGCTCGGAGAGCTCGCGATACGCCGGTTGCCATCTCCCTTGCTGGCTCAGGCCGATCGCTCGCAGCAGGTGGAAAACCTGCTCCTTGACGTAGCGTTTGGCGAACCGCGTGAGATGCCGCTCCGCCCAGCGCGGCTGCTCGAGCCGGAGCGACGCGACCGCCGCCAGCAGCAGCATGTCGGGCTGCCAGGGATCGCCCTCGAGCGCCTCGTCGAGCGCCCCGAGGGCGGCCTTCGGCCGTTCGTCGAGGAGCTGCACGACCGAGCGCAGGAAGGTGTCGAAGGGGTCGTAGAGCTGATCCACGCGCGGCCTTGATCCTACCCTGCGGCCTCCCGCCGAGGTCCGATCAGGGCTGTCGCGACGGATTCAGAGCGCAGCAAGTCGGATGGTTGGTCATCGGCGCCTGACTCGCGCCAGCTCAGCCTCGAACAGCGGGGTCGCCTGCTAGAGTGCCGTTCAGAGTCACACGGTGGAGGCGCACGGTTGACGCTACTGGGTACGACGATCGGGCGCTTCCGGGTGTTGTCGCTTCTCGGCCAGGGCGGCATGGGAGAGGTCTACGTCGCCCACGACGAGACGCTCGACCGCCGCGTCGCGCTCAAGTCGATCGTCGCCAGCCGTCGCCTGAAGCCGTCGGCGCAAGCGCGCTTCCTGCGCGAGGCGCGGGTCCTCTCGCGGCTCGACCATCCCAACATCTGCCGCATCTACGACTACGTCGAGCTGGCAGGACATGACTTTCTGGTGCTCGAGCTCGTGGTCGGACGCAGCCTCGACGCCGCGATCGTCGCCGGGCTGAGCCGAGATCTGCAGCTGCGGGTCGCCGAGCAAATCGCCGCGGCGCTGGCTGCCGCCCACGCGGAACGGATCGTCCACCGCGACCTCAAGCCCAACAACGTCATGCTCTCGGAAGCGGGCGAGGTCAAGGTCCTCGACTTCGGGCTGGCGCAGTCGACGGGATCCAGGGCCGCTCCGCCGACCCTCGAGTCGGCCACGGTCAGTTCCTCCCAGCCAGACCTGCCCGTGACGGAACGGGCGTTCGTCGGAGGCGGGGAGGCGGCAGCAGAGGGGACCTGGCTCGACGAGGCGGATGCGGAGCCGCCGGCTCGTCTCGCGCCGACGCCAGCGGCCATTCCCTCGCCGGAGGTCGATGCCCACACGCGGCAGGGGGCGATCATGGGCACGCCGGGCTACTTGAGCCCCGAACAGGCGCGCGGCGAGACGGCGACCACCGCCAGCGACATGTACGCCTTCGGGTTGCTCCTCCAGTGCCTGTTCACCGGCCGGCAGCCTCACCCCGAGGGCCTCGATTCCTCCGCGCTCGTGGCGCGCGCACTGCGCGCCGAGAGCCTGCCGCCCACCGGCATCCCCCACGTCTTGGCGGCTCTCGTTCTACGCCTGAAGGCGGCCGCTCCGGCGGCGCGTCCCACGGCGGTCGAGGTGGCGGCCCGCCTGCGTTGGATCCGCGACGCTCCGAAGCGCCGTTGGCGCCGTCTGGCCATCGCCGCGGTAGCCCTCGCCGCCGTGTTGGGCGGCGTCAAGTACACCCTCGACCTGCGCACCGAGCGCGGTCTGGCGGTCGCCGCGCGGCAGGAAGCCGAGCGCCGACGTGGCCAGGCCGAAGACCTGATCCAGTTCATGCTCGGTGACCTGCGCGAACGCCTCGAGCCGGTCGGGCGTCTCGACGCCCTCGACGGCGTCGCCGCCAAGGCCCTCGACTACTTCGCCTCGATCGACGCCGGCCAGCTCACCGACGCCGACCTGTTCCGCCGCTCGCAGGCGCTGACCCAAATTGGTGAGGTGCGCATCGCCCAGGGCGACCTCGCCGCCGCTAGACGTTCGTTCGACGAGGCGCGGGACCTGGCCGCCAACGTGGTAGCCCGCGAACCTGGCAACGGCGAGTGGCTGCTGGGGCTCGGCGCCATCGAATTCTGGCTCGGCAACGTCCATTGGCTGGAGGGCGATCTGGCGGCGGCCGAGGAGCGGTTCCGGGCCTATCTCGCGGCGGCCGAACGCCTGGTGGCGATCGACGCCGGCAACCCCGAGTGGCGGATGGAGCTGGCCTACGCGCACACCAATCTGGGCTCGGTGCAGAACGCCCGTGGCGATCTCGACGCCGCGCTGGCCCACTTCCGGCTGACGGTCGACGTCAATCGAGAGGTGGTGCGCGCCGCGCCCACCGATCCGCGCTGGCAGAAGGAGCTCGCGGTGAGCCTCTCCTGGCTTGCCGAGGTGCTGTTCGGCCGCGGGGAGCTCGCCGAGGCCCGCGCCCAGTACGAGGCGAGCCTCGAGGCTCTCGAGCGGCTCGCCACCTTGGCGCCCGACGACACCAGCTACCGCTTCCTCCTGGGTATTGGCCACGGCAAGGTCGGTTCCGTGCTCGAGAGCCTCGGCCGGCTCGACGAGGCGATCCGCGAGGACGGCCTCAGTCTCAGCGTTCTCAGTGATCTCGAGGCACGCGACCCCGCCAACGCGGATTGGCGCCGCGAGGCTGCCGTCAGCCGGCGACGTCTCGGTGCCGCCGTCACCGGCACCGACCCCGCGGCAGCCCTGCGCCATCTGCGCATCGCCGCCACCACTCTCGGCGAGCTCCACGCGGCCGATCCCGCCAACACCGAGTGCCGGCTCGACCTCGCGCGGGCCCGTCTGGATCTGGGCCGCGGCCTGTTGGCTGACGGCAAGGCAGCGCAAGCCACGGCCGAGGAAAGCGCGGCCCTCGGCGCGCTGGCGCCGGTCGCCGCCGGCGCCGACGACCGGCCGCGTCAGCTGCTCGAGGGCGAGGTTCGCGCCGCGCTCGGCCAGGCGCTCAGCGCGGCCGCCCGCCGCGGCGAGGCCCGTGCGACCTGGACGCAGGCCGTGGCCGTCCTCACGCCGCTCGCCACCGACGCCCGCGACCCGCGCGTCCTGGCGCCGCTGACCCAAGCCCTCCTCGGCCTCGGCCGGCGCGCCGAGGCGCAGCCGCTGATCGACCGTCTGCGCGCCAGCGGCTACCGCCGTTGGGATTTCGAGGAAGCACTGCGGTAGATTCGCGCTTACACTACAACCGAGTATCACCACCGAAGAGGAAGGCCGTCCATGCCCACCCAGATCGACGTCGACGTCACCATTGGCAAGATCGTGTCCTACAAGTCCTCCGACCCGCAGGTCCTGCCCGATGGCACGATCACCATCGTCGCCGGCGAAGACGCCGTGATCACGTTTGCCCCCGCCACCGGGCAGACCTGGCAGTTCAACACCCCCGGCATCTCCGTCACCGGGCCGGGCGCCGACGTCACCATCGTCTCGCAGAGCGCCTCGGCGGTGACCATTCAGGATAACTACCCGAAGAGCGGCGCCGCCGGCACCTACACCTACACGCTCTACACCAGCGCGGGGACGTTGGACCCGCGGCTGATCAACCGGGGGTAGGGGGGCGGCCGAGGCGGTGATGCGTCGCGTGGACTTGGCGACGTGATGAATGGGCCCCGAGTGCGCGAACACACACCTGAACGCTCAGGCGCGGCAGCGTGGCTGGCGCTCCTGGTCATCGCCCTGGTAGGCGCGCACGCCGCCGGTGCCGTCCCCAACGACGCCACCGTCGGCGGAGCCGAGCTCATTCGATCTGTTCCCGACGCCCACGGATCACCGGTACATTTCTACTGGCTCGACGCGCGCCAGCGGGCCGACCGCGAGCTCCTCCTGAGGCTGGGCCAAGCGGCTTGCCCGGACTTCCAATCGTGTGCGGTCTACGTGTGGTCCGACCGCGAGGCAATTCCCCAGGCGATGGACATGGCTGTTCGGAGCATGCAGACCCTGGTCGCGATCTACCAGGCGCGACGCGATGCGGGCTCCTACCTTCGCCAGGCGTGTTGGCTGTACCAGGACCAGGCGGCCGGGGAGCGCGAGGTCTGCTTTGCCATGCCGGGGACGCTGAAGCCCTGGGAGCGCCGCCCCGGGGACTGACTACGGGTGGCGCGAGCCGACCCGATGATCGAGCCGAGCTCACGGAGCCACGGCAGCTCGCGCTGTCGCTGATCCACCGGGGCAGAGGCGGTTCGACTGGCTGCTCAGCTATCGCCCCACGTGCGCCAGGCCGATCTCCTGGACGACCACCCTTCCCTGCAGGTCCGCAACGTAGCTCGCCGCGCCGGGGTCCTCCTCGAGCACCAGGTTCTTGGCTCCATGCTCGCGCTCGGCGTACCACCGAAGGGCGGCCACCTGGCCGGCGGCCATGGTGCTGGCAAGAGCAAGAGGCTCGAGCTCCGCGGGGTCGCGCGCGAAGACGAGGAAGAGGCGTTCGACCCCGGCGGTCTCGTCGAAGCGAAAGAAGTGGTCGGGGCCGGGCACGAGGACGTCTTGGAAGGCCCCGACCTGGGCCATGGCGAGGCCGCCGGCAGGATCTGGGTAGAGCATGCCGGCGGTGCCATCAGTGCCGATTTGGGCGACGGAGACGTAGCCATCGACGTTGGTCTGGACCACGAGGCGGATCCGCTCTCCCGACCGGAAGGTGCGGGAGACAGCGACTTCGCGCCCGTTGCGGTCGGCGTCCGAAACGAGCCGGACGGAGTAGCGCAGAGCGAGAGGTGGCCGGCCATTGACCGGCGAGACGGCGCCGGAGCCGCCCGAGCTCTTGCCCGGGCCGGGGAGCAGAGCTGTGCGTGGGGAGGCGACGATCGCACTGCCGCCCGCCTCGAACAGAGACTTGGCGCCGGTTTGGGCTCGCGACGAACTTGCGGCGACCAGAACCTGCAGTACGGCGAGGGCCAGCGCAAGGCCGACCGTACTACTGCCCGGCCGCGTTCCCGCGTCGGCCGGGAGTCGGGCGCGACGGCGCAGGTCACGATCCACAGTTGCGCTCCTGCATTTTCTTGATGATGACCTTGCCGACCTTGGCCTTGGTCAGCTCGATCAGGCCTTTCGGCGTGATGTCAAAGGCGCAGCGAGCGGCGTCAGTGATGGCGCCGAGGACAATGTCTTCCGGCACGTTGGCCTTCACCATGTCGATGACGTCGGCGTTCTTCATCGTCGCCGCCTCCGCTTCGCGCCGCGCGTCATCCGCCGCTGGCGTCGCGGATTGCGCGGCGGCGGCAGCCTGCACCTCGCGCTGGCTCACCAGGGTCTGGTACTGCCGCAGGGCCTGCTGCACCCGTTCGAGGGGCGGTGGCGCCATCTTGCTCACCGGAGCGGCGCTCCGGGTCACGGTACGTGCCACCGACTTGCTCATGGCGACGAAGAAGTTGGTTTCGTAGGGTTTGAAGAAGTAGTCCTCCTTCGGATTGTCGTTGATCGCGGCGTTGTAGTTCTCAGCCGACTTTTCGAGATAACGGAGCGTCGTCTCGAGGTCGTCGGCGCCATAGGCCATTGCCTCGTAGGCGAGGCCGAGAGCGTAGAGGCGGTAGGACTCCTCGACCGGGTTCGACTTCGGCGTTCGCGCCTCGAGCGCCTCCGAGTATCGGCTCCATAGCCCCGCCTCGGCGAAGTTGAGGAGAGCCTCCAGGCTGCCCTTGGGTACCAGGACGTTGACCACCTCGACCGTTGGCGTGAGCTTGACAGCAACCGCGTCGACCACCTGGGTTACGGATTGGCCTTCGAGCTCGCCCTGGGTCGGCGCTCCCGCGCCCTCGCGGAAGTCGTTGCGATAGTGGACGTCGGCATTGTTCGCGTAGAGCGTCCGCCGCGCCACCGTGTCGTTGACCACGTAGGCGACGCTGAGCTTGTGGGTCACGACCTCGTAGCGAACAGCTGTCTGCCGCGGCTCGAAGTGGGGTTTGCCGTCGCTCTCCGTGCCCGTCTGTTGCATCACCGACTCCGTGCGTTGCTCGGAATGCCGCTCCATCTCGTTCTGGAGCACCTTCAGCTCGAGCACCGTTTGCGGGCTCATGGCATCGAGCGTCAGGCGTGGATCGCCCTGGATGAGCTGGCTGGTGAGCTGACTCTGTAGATGACTGGCGATGGCTTCGTCGCGTTGATCATGGGCCTTGGTGACGACATTGATCCTGATGCCGGTCACGACTACGTCGGGTGGGCTCACGCGCTCCAGAGCCACCACCTTCCGCATGAGGCCGAAGCCCTCCTTGCCATGCGCCGGCGACTGCGCAACCGCCGCGATGATCAGGGGAATCAGCCAGGTAGGCTTGGAGGTCCTCATCAGCCTCGCTCCTTGGTCTTCATTGGGTGTCACGGACGTCTACTCGTTCGGACGTGCCGGGGCGCCGATCCGTAGGTCGGCCACTCCGCCGCGGGGATAGAGCTGCGGCGTCTGACGGTGCGTCTTCTCGCGACCCACCGCGTCGGTGACGGTTCTCGAGAGGTACTGAAAGACCCGATCGAGGGTCGGTGGCTCGGGCCCTTGCCTGAGCGCCTCGATCAGGTAGTGGGTGAAATAACTGTTCTTGCGCTCGTCGCTTTCCCACGACTGCTCGTCGGCGCCGCTCGAGGTGATCACGTACGTACCCTCGCTCGAGACGAAGAGCCGGGCGGTGTCGTCGGCGATACCGAAGCCGCCGATCGCGAGGCTCTTGCCGCCGTGTTCGAGGCCCTGACCGCTATAGCAGGTGTCGAGGAAGGTCACCTTCCGGCGCGCCGGGATCATCGCCACCTTGGCGGAGAAGTCCTGGAATTCGATCGCATCGACGAAAAGTGAGGCTTTGCGCGTGTCGTAGGTCACGATGTAACCAACGCCTTGGAGGCCTTGATTGTCCTCGCGTGGAGAGCCATGGCTGCTCACGTAGATGAGGGCAAGGTCGTCGGCGTGCGCGCGGATGATCAAGTGCTGGATGGCGGTTAGGATGCCTTCACGGGTCGCCGCTGCGTCGACCAACAACTCGACGTTGGCTGGCGGAAAGCCGCCTTCGGTCGTCAGATAGGCGTAGAGGTCACGCGCATCCTTGGCGCTGTAGGCAAGCCTCGGGATCTCACTGGCGGCGGGGAAGTCGCCGATCCCGACGATCAACGCATACTTGTCGCGGATCGGGCCGAGCGGCGCGGCAGCCGGCGCACCCATGGGCCCGCAGGAGAGCTCCGTCACCCCGTTGAGCACCGCACGGTCGCGGTAGATGCGCGCCTTTTGTTCGTCACCGAGGGCGGCGGCGGCGCAGGCAGAGTACTTCCACGCCTCGCCGTAGGATGGGCAGAGATCGCGGGTCGTGGCTAACCGATTCAGGGTTTGGCGGTGGTCGGGCTGGCCGCCCCGCTCATACATGGCCTTGATCTCGGCGACCGAGGTTCGCGCCTGAGCGCAGGCGGGGGACTGCGCCGCGGAGGCGGCCGGGCAGCGAGCCAGCACTTGCAGCAGCAACAGCGCGCTAGCGACGCTGAGGAGCGGGAAGGGCCGGGCTGGCGGTCTCGACATGGCGTGGGCTACCTCTCAACCCGCGGGGCAGCGGGCGCTGCCCGTCTCGAGAGAGCCTTCGATCAACAGGCCGGGGTGGCGTAGCAGTTTGGCCAGGGCCGCTGGGCGGTGCTCACGCAACAGGGCGAACTGCGGCGCGTCTTGTAGCTCGCTACGCAGCATGGGTGCTGGGATGCCGGACCTGCCGGACGAACAGTACAGGTCGAGGGCGCGCTCGAGCTCGGCAAGCGCTTCGTCTTCGCGGCCCTGCGCCGCCCGACAGGCGGCCAGGTTGTAGTGTGCAACCAGGCTGTTTGCGTCGAGCGACACCGCCCGCAGAAGCGGTGCTTCGGCCTCGGCGGGATCTCCGAGGTCGAGGAGGGCGCCTCCCAGGCTCGCCCAGGCTGCGGCGTTGCCCGGGTCGAGCCTGGTCGCCGTGAGGAAGCTGACGCGCGCCAGGTCGGCCGCCCCGCTCCTGGCCCTGGCCCCGCCTTCTTGGATCTGCCGCGCGGCAGCGAGCAGCGCCGGCTCGAGCTGTGCTCGCGCCCGGGCAACTATCTCCGGGGGCACGCGGTGGGACACCGCGAAGTGGTCGAGGCCTGCCGCCTCGGCCGCGTCCACGATGCCGTCGCGGAGCGCCGGCCGTAGATCTGCGACCAGCGCCTCGCTTTCGGCGGCGCTCAGCTCTGGCGGTGTGGCCGTCACCTGGCGCTGCAGCAGCCAGGTGGCGAGGGCCGTGGCAGCGGCGCCGACGACCGCCTTGAACAGCGTTCGAGCCGTCCAGCGAACGGGGTCCCGGGGGACGCCGCCGATGCCCGCTGCCGACGATGTCGGCCCGGGAGGTTCAGGACCTCCGCTGCCTGGCGCCGCCCGTTGAACCGACGGGGAGCCCTCGGCAGCGCGCTCGCGCCGGTGATCGGCGCTGGCTTGCCGCCGTTCGCCCGTGGCGGGCGTTCGCGAGGTCGTCCTGCCGTGCGCATCACTGGAGATCTCACTGAGCGCCGCGAGCACGTCGTCAGCGCTCTGGAAGCGCGCCTCCGGTGCGCGCTCCAGGCAGCGGCGCACGACGGCGACCAGAGGGCCGGGAACGCGATCCTCGAGCGGAGAGAAGTCGGGCTGACAGACGTCGATGGCCCGCCAGACGGTGGCTAGCGTCTCGCCTGGGAAGCTGCGTTGGCCGCATAGCAGCTCATAGGCTACACAGCCCAACGAAAAGAGGTCGGACCGTTGATCGACCCGGCCGCCGGCAACTTGCTCGGGCGGCATGTAGGGGAGCGTGCCGACGGTCGGGCCGCTGGCGACGAAGCTCGCAGTGGGCAGCGCCCGCGCCAGGCCGAAGTCTACGATCCAGGCGTGGTCCTGTGCATCCGCAGGGGATTCGACGAGAATGTTCCCGGGCTTGATGTCGCGATGCACGAAGCCTTGGCCGTGGGCATAGCGGAGACCCTCAGCGACCTGCCGCACGAGCTCGGCGGCGCGCGTCACCGCCAGCGGGCCGGCGGCGAGGATCTTGTCGAGGCCCCGCCCGCGGATCAGTTTCATCGCCAGCCACGTCACGCCGTCCTCGATTCCGGCGTCGTAGAGCGGGACCACGTGTGGGTGGTCGAGCCGTGCCGCAATGCGTGCCTCGGCGACGATCTGCTGCGAGGTGGCCGCTTCACCCTCACCGAGCGCCTGACGATCCAGCAGCTTGAGGGCTACCTCCCGCTCGAGTAGCGAGTCGTGCGCCCGATACACCTCGCCGAAACCGCCGCGACCTAAACGCTCGAGGAGCCGGAAACGCCCGGCGACCACGCGGCGGGACGACGCCGCTTCAGGCGGCAGGTGGCGGGTCGGCTCGTTGGCGTCGCCAGGCGGGAGAGTGTCGTCCGCACCGCTCACCTCCGCGCCCCTTCTCGGCCGCTGGTCCAGCCCTCGATCTCCGAGCAGGCGCACCGCGCGGAAACGAGGCGTTCCCCGGCCCGCCAGCCACCGATCCGCCAGCTACGGGCCCGCCAGCCAGCAACTGCTCGAACGCTCCGCCTCAGCCTCGTCAATCCATGCCTCCCGAGCGGCTGCGTTGGCGCAGCCCCTTCTAGCTTGGTGCCGGCCGAGCCCTGTTTCTGACAAGACTCCGCGTGAGCGTGCGGAGTCGGGCCCTCTTCGCCGGCCATCGTGGCCAGAAACGAGCGCCGCCGTCGCGGTCAAGCGTCGGCTGGTGGGACAGCTGTCAACCCGTGGGCCGCCGCTCCCACGGGTCGCCCTTGGTGTTGTTGGCGCCCGTCGCCGCCGAGCGTGACGCCGAAGGTGGGTGCGTCAGGGACCTTCGAGGTGGCGTGGAACGGGCCGATGGGGAAGTTCGACATGAACTTGCCGCCAAGAGGGTGGGTGATCACCTTCGTCCCCGCCACCGGCCAGAGCTGGCAGTTCAACACTCCCGGCATCTCCATCACCGGGCCGGGCGCCGACGTCACCATCGTCTCGCAGAGCGCCTCGGCCGTGACGATCCAGGACAACCACCCGAAAGACGGCGCCGCCGGCACCTACACCTACACCCTCTACACCAACGCCGGGACGTTGGACCCGAGGCTGATCAACCGGGGGTAGGGGGGCGTGGCGGCGATGCGTCGCGTCGACGTGGCAACGTGATGGATCGACCGACCGATCGGCCCGAGACTCACGGAGCCATGGGAGGTTCGCGCTGCCACAGAGCAGCGAGATCGCGTGCGCCGTGAATCAGGGCGAGAATCTCGACGCTGCTGGGCCGGACGCGGTAGACCAGCCGGAAGCTGGCGACGAAGAGCTCGCGGATGTCCGGATCGTGCAGCTCGGGGACGATGCGCCCGCGTTGGGGGAAGCGATCGAGCGTGCGTGCGAGATCGCGGGCGCGCGCGACGAGTGTAGCCGCGTAGTGGGGCGAATCCTGTGCGATGTACTCGGCGGCCTGCTCGAGGTCAGACCAGGCGCGTTGAGTCCATTTTACGGAGCGAGCCACTTCGCCATCCGGCGCTCGACGTCTTCCTGGCTGAGGACCCGCCCGGCGTCTGCATCGAGCAGGCCGGCCTCGATCTTCTGGACGACGTAGAGGTGGTACTGGATCTGCTCGAGGGACGTGTCGTCGGGCAGCGCGTCGAGGATCTTTTGGGCTTCCTGCTTGCCGGTGGCGTTCATGGCGCCTCGAGTCTAGCGCGACACCGGCCCGGCCGCGCCCGGCGGCTTCGGGCCAGGAGGTTCGAGGGGACGTATTAGCCTGCCGGGCGCCGCTCCCACTGGTCGCCCTTGGTGTCGGGCGCAGCGTTGGTGGCGACCATCGTGCCTTCCCTGGTCTTCTTGTAGGCAGGCCAGTCGAACGTGGCGAGGAACTGGCCGGCCGCCAGCACGCCCTCGACGAAGAGCCCCAACTTGTCGGTGTCACTCATGCCGAAGTCGAGCCAGTTGTAGTCGTCGACCCGGATCGGGCAGACGAGCTGCCGGTAGTCCGGGTTCTGGCAGATGAAGTCGTAGTCGAGGCAGTGGCGCGCCGAGTTGAAGATCGCGCCGAGCAGCTTGAGCGGTCGACTCGTGTCGTGCTTGCGCCCGTCGCCGCCGAGCTTGACGCCGAAGGTTGGAGCATCAGGGACCTTCGTGGTGTCGTGGAACAGGGCAATCGGGAAGTTGGACATGATCCCGCCGTCGATGAAGGTCACCGAGGTCGGGATCTTCCAACCGTCGACGGTGAGACCTGCGTGCTTCTTCCACTTCGCTTCCTGGCCCGGGCTGCGGGGAATTCTGTTGACGACGTAGGGCTGAAAGAAGAATGGAATGGACATCGAGGCTCGCACGAACCGCGCTGGGTTCTCGCCGTCCGGGTCGGCAAAGTAGAGCTCCGCCATCTCGGGGAAGACCACTTTCGTCTCCGTGGTGACGTCGGCCGCCACCAACGCGAGCCGTGCTTCCGCCTTCTCCGCCGTATCCAAGAGCTTGCCGTTCCGCGTCCGCAGACCCTTGGGCAAGGTCGCAAGGCGATCCTTCAGCTGCGCGAGCGTGTGGATGCCTCTCCTTGCCAGGATGTCCGAGATCCAGTTGTAGAAGTCCTTGCCGGGATTGAGCCCGAGGTGGCCGTTGACGTCGTCGATGACTTGCGCCGCCTTGAACGCCAGGACGACGGGCCCCTTCCCCGCGATCGCGCTGTCGATGAAGTCACGGGCGTCGGAGCTGCCGTCGATGAAGTCGTGGAAGTTCTTGGCACACAGTTCCTCCAGGATGGCAGGGCTCTTGGCCTCCGCCGGCGCGCCCATCGCGGCGATCAACAGCGCGTTGATCGATCCCGCCGACGTGCCACCCACGCCGAGGAAACGGATTCCCGCCTGCTCGAGGGCGTAGGTGTAGCCGACGAGGGCGATGCCCAGCATGCCCCCGCCCTCCATCACGAGGTCCACGTACTGATTTCCCTCGTCGTCGACGATGTCGCTGATGGGGTGCTTTGCGACCTGAGCCTTGGCGTCCGCGACGGTCTTCACGACGTCGGGGTGGTTGAGCATGACTTCGATTCTCACGTTGCTCTCCTATGTTAGCGATCAGTCGGTCGATCCTCAGCGGGCCATCGATCGAGGCTTTGCCCACCGCTGTGGCTTGGGAACCGCTTGGCGCGCACCGCTACCCTGCCGGAGCGACAGCCTTGACGCTTCCGTCCGCGAGGTGGGCGAGGACGGTGATCGCGCTGGCGACGGGTCCGGAGAACTTCGCCAGCATGTCGCGCACGACGAACCGCGACTTCTCGACTGAGATCGCCAGCCCGTCCCAGGCGTCGGGTATCTGCGTGATCCAGCTCTTCCAGGCACCGAAGACTTCATGGAGATCCGCTTCACGCACCCGGCTGAGATCGATCACGAGCGCGCCTTTACCCCCAGTGCTCCTTACTTTCTGCCAAGGCTCAGGCCACGCAGCCAACACCGGCCCAGAGGTACCGTTCATGTCGAGAGAGGCGAGCATGACCCTTGCCAAATCGACGTCGTAGCTCTCGAGGAGACCCTCGCAGCCAGCTTTTGTGGGCTCCGCCTTTAGCAGCCAATAGGTCGTGACGTAGCGGAACTTGGGCCCCGCCGGCAGGTCGACGGTGCGGGACAGCTCGGCAAGAAACGCCTCGCAGATCAGGCCAGCGCGCACGCTGCCCGGCGGGGCCGTGGGCGGCAGCAGGATGTAGCCATAGGCACCTGCGCCGGAGGCGGGCACCTGGCGTGCCAGGAGCTTCCCGAAGATCGGGACCGCGATCTCAGTACCCGCGGTTGGCAGCGGTCCTCCGGCCCTGCAGGCAGCCACCAGGGCCAGCAGGGGGACACAGAGCCACGCGATGGCGGCGGCCCCTCCTGCCGGTTTGCGCGGTTGCCGCTTCTTCTCGCTGGTTGCGGGTTCGCCAGCGCCCTCGCCGCGCCGCAGCCTCCGCGACACGGCGATGACCACCTCAACGATCAGTACGCCGAGCGCGGCGACGACCAAGAGCTCCGCTGGAGGCGGTACTGTCGGGTAGTAGATGAGGATTCCAATGAGCAGGCTGGTCAATAGGTAGGCGGCTGGTCGAACGGGCATGTGTCCTCCTCGTCGCGGATGTCGGTTGGAGTGGGTTCTGGTCCGCCGATCCCGAAGGCGATCAGTGCGGCGACCGACGCCGAGCGGACATAGCTTTCGTGTGCCGCCACGGGATTTGCGATGAGGCCAAGAAACTCTCGGGCTCCCGGCATCAGCACGTTCTGGAAGCGGACGAACTTGATGTCGCACTCGAGCTCACGCGACAGCCGGTAGCTCAGCAGATCGTTGGGATCGGAGATTGCTACGACCTGGAGGCGTTCGCTGCGCTCGCCGGAGCGGAGGTTCTTCACGGTGTGGGCAATGGGTGCCAGTGCGTCAGCGCTCACACCGTCCCGCCTGAGCCAGTCGATCCGCCCTTCGATGTGGTCACACAGGAGGCGCCGGATGTCCAGGGGTTGTGTCAGCGCGAGCCGGTCGAAGGCGATGAGTCCCGTCGCCTTCGTGGCCTCGCAGTCCACCCGCGCGCGCGCCGTAGCCTCGCTGGCCTCGAGCAACGCCTGCTGAGCCTCCGCGAGGGCCGCGCGTGCCGCGTCGGCACTCGCCTGCTTGGCGTCGAGGCTCGACTTCAGGTCTCCAAGCTTGCGATCGAGGCTCTCTCGGTCGGAATGCAGGCCCTGGTAGTCCTCGTCGGCGGCGCTCGCCTCTTGTTTGGCGGCACCGACTGAAACCCGGCCCGCGGCGGCGGACTTGCTCGCGCTGACTACGTCCGCACTGGCGGCGCTCTCCGTCGCCAGCGCGGACGTCAGCGTGGGTGCGCGGGCCAGGGACCTCGGCTCGCTACAGTGCTTCGATTTCTCGGAGTCGCTGTCGCCGCCGAGCGTGCCGACTAGGGCACACGCTGATCTCCGCACCTGCAGAGTACCCTCGGCAATCCGGCTACCAACGTCGGTGATCGCGCTCAGAGCTGCCAGGACATCTTCCTTGTCGCAGGGAAGCGGGATGCGGAGGAAGCTACACCTGCGCTTAGGGCGACTCCCCTCTGTCCCGATGGCGCTGATCCCCTCCTTCAGCCTCGCATCTAGTGTCACGGCGCTGGTGAGCGCTGGCGAGTACGGCCCGCGGGCCCTCTCGATGAGCGAGTGAGCTCTGGCAAGGACGTCGAGCGAGTCCCTTAGGGCGCCTCTTGCTCGCCGCAGGTCGCCTTCTGAGCTCAAGAGACGCTCGAGAGTTGTCTGGGACCCGATCTGAGTCCGACCAGACTCGTTCAGGTCGAGATCTTGGAGGTGTTCGACCTTGGTTCTCAGTACGTCGAGTCGGTCGAGTTGCAGGCCGATCACCTGATTCAGCTCCTGCGCCGACTGTCGGGCGGTCCGGGCTGCGCTGCCGAGGTCTGTCCGCGCGCCGTCGAGTAGCCCTTGCAGTCGAGTGATCTCCGCGTCGAGTGGGCGCTGCGTCCTTCGGGCAGCTTCGAGCGCTTGGTCCGCCTTGTGTCGCCGGGCGTTGGCATCGAGTAGCTGGCCTTCGAGGGGCGTGATCTGGACGGATGCCGCGTTCAACTGGCTGTCGAGCCTCACGACCTCGGCATCTCGTTCGGCGACTGCCGACCGCAATCGGTCGCGGGCCTTCTGAGCCTTCGCCTCGTCGCCCTTGGCCGACTCGAGGTGCGCGCAGGCCACATCCCGATCCAGCCGCAAGCTCGCACATCCGGCGGTAGCCTCGGCGTCAGCGCGGACCGCTGCCGCGAGGTCGCGCGGGTTCGGTGCGTCCCCTGCCGCCCTCGTGCATTGCTCGGCGCTTGGAGCCGGGGCGCTGTGCCCAGGGAAGTGGCGTTCGAACCACGCGTCCACGCTGGCGGTGGCCAGAACGGGTAGGCGAAGCCCGGGCGTCGGTGGCGACGCCAGCTCGAAGAGTGGCATCTGATTGGCCAGCATGAAGACCGCCGCTGTTCTGGCGAGCAGGCCTTTGGCCGCGCCACCCATTCGATGGCTCGCCAGGGCGTCGAACACGATCCTACTGCCCAGGCTCTCGGTGATCAGGACATAGCGCTGGCGCGCGGTGTCACCACTGGGCAGGCAGGCCTGCTCACCAAATTGGTCGGGCGTAGCCGTCAAGCGGCATAGCGCGTCGCGGACCAGGGAGAGCACCTCTTCGCGCCGGCCGCCAAGGTAGTAGATGGCGTCGGCGAACTTGGAATCGATCAAGGTGTTCTTGATGGTGCGGTTGAAGGCTGCCCCCTTGGCGAAGCCGGGCAGCGGTGGACTGTTTGGGCCTGGGGTTTGGCCCGCGATCAGCAAGCGCGCCTTGGCCCTCTCCGCCAGGCTGGACCATGTGAGCTCGTAGAACCGGATCGTGCCGCGGTGCGGAAGCCGGAAGCTGCGGAGAGTCAGCGACGGCCGGTCCAGTGGGTCGGGCTCCTCCACTCCAGCCGCACAGGGCCTGACTGTGCTCGACGCCGGCAGGGCGCCACCGTGGCGACTCGTGGCGAGGGTGGGAACGCCGGCCGCCGGCTCATATTCGAGGACTTGCCAGTCGTCAATCGGCGTTTCGTTCGGGATCCTGGATGGCCCCCGGTCGATGATCAGCCCAAGTTCCCGAAGCAGGTTCCGCTGGAGCTCGTAGGACCATCCTGCCCGGTGGCACCCAATCCCATGCACGAGCAGCACACGTACGGACTCGACCGATCCGGCGGCATCTGACTCGCTGGTTGGACCGAAGGAACCTGCGATCCCGGGTATCGGGCCTCGGGGGAGAATCGACGGGAGACTCGAGCAGCCGCTCGACAGCAACAACATCGCCGAGCCAAGCAGGCCGGCGCTGAACCCCGGTTTCGAGTGCGCCCTGAGACATGTTGATGTGCAATCGGAGCTCGGCATCATGGTCCCTCCCGGCGAGGGCCGGCGCAGTCCAGCCTCGTCTACAGGAGTTAGGTGCCGCAGAGCAGGGATTTCTGACGAGCGTCAGCATCTTTGTTCTACATCGACTCTCGCCGCAGCCGCGGGGAAGGCGGTGAAGGCGCGACGAGGACGATCGGAGCAGGCCCGGGCGAGGCCCCCACCCTGCCGGCCGCCACGTGCCGGGCTGAAGTGGCCCGCCGGGCGCAACCCTCAGGCGGTGGGCTCGCCCGCCAATCGCAGGAGCGCGCTGCAAAGGTGGCGGAAGCTCGGCGACGTGTTGGCCTGCTTCCCCTGCCACTGCGTTCGCAGATGCGGAGCCATCCGCGTGGCCCATTCGACCTTGCCTTCGAAGGATTCTCCGACGACCTTCTGGAAGAGCTCCCAGGTTCCACAGACGCTATCCTGCTGATAGGCCTTCATGCGACTGAGCTTTGCCTGGGGGAAGGCGGCTCGGATGGCCGTTTGGTCACCGAGGTAGAAGGCTTCGGTCTCCTCGACGGCGAGCCGAAACAGGGCAACGGGCCTGGGCTGGCAGGTCGCCAGCAAGTCGAGCAGTCGGTCCTTCAGCTCCTTGCAAGGGTCGTCATCGGCGTCGAGCAGGACGAGCACTCTGTCGGTGGCTGGGTCGAGGCGCTGCCCATACGCGCGTAGCTTCGCTGGGAGCTGATCGAGGAGACCCTCTCGCCGGATATCCGGCACCGCCGGTGGCGTCCGCGATAGTCGACCCTTCCCGCGATGGCGAATCACCTCGAATGAATGGGCCGGCGGCAGGAAGCGACGTAGCCACACCTGGAGCAGGGCTTCTTCCGAGGCACCCTCCACGAGCACGTGCAATCTCATCCCGCGAATCTCTCCTCGAAATGATTGCTGTACCACAGGCTGCCGAGCGGAATGTCCTCGTTGATCATTTGCTGGACGACTCCGATGTCGGCGGTCCGACGCACCTGGGTTCTTCCCAAGTCATCCTTCTCCATGAGCCACACCTGAGTCGGCTTCAGCGCATCGACGAAATAGGGTGAGTGCGTCGTGACGAAAACCTGGGTCGTATCCTGCTTCGCCTCGGTGTGGCGGATGAGCTCGCGGGCGAGCTGTTCGAGGAGCTTGTGATAGAGGCCGTTCTCGGGCTCCTCGATTCCGATCAAAGGGAATGGCTCGGGATCCTCGAGGAGAAGCAGGTACATGAAGATCTTGAGAGTGCCGTCCGACATGCTCTGCTGATAGAAGGGATCGACGTAGCCTCGCTCGTTGAACCTCAGCAGAATCCTGCCGTCCGCACTCCGCTCGTGGGAGATCTTCTGAATCCCCGGGATCTTCCTCGCGATCTGGTCGAGCACCCGTTGGAATCGGTCCGGGATTCTCTCGAGATATTGCACGACGTTCCCGAGGTTCTCGCCGCTGCTGTTGAGGTGCTTTTGCGCTCCGGCCGGCGGTAGGCTCCGGGCCGCATCAGGCAGAAAGTAGGACAAGTACCAGCTTTCGATGTAGGAGCGGAGGCCGACGATCCGCGGGTGTTCCTTGAGGTTCCCCAGCGTGGTGATGCCCAAGCGCCCGAGGTTGTCGAGACGGACGTCGACGGACTCCGCACCCTCTTGATCCTCGGTAGCTTCGCCGGCCCAGACCCGGCCCTCCCCCCGCTCGAGGCGGAGAAAGGGATAGGGCCGACTGTGCTTCTGGCCCTTTCGACGTTGCTGTAGAGATTCTTGGGAGACGACCGGTAGGCCGCCGGCCTCCTCGACTGCGAACGTGTAGGTAATGGGTCGGCTCTGCGGATTCTCTCGATAGTAGAGCTGAAAGCGTATGGGCCCGCTTCCGCCCTGGGTACGTAGCTTCTGAAATCCGCCCCGGTGCGGCTTGTCGCATGCGGCCTCCACACCCTCACGCAGGCAGTCGGCCATGAAGCCGAAGGCGTCGAGGAACGAGGACTTTCCGCTTCCGTTCGGGCCGATGAAGCAGCTCAGCGAAGGCAGCTCCTCTCCTTGCTGATAGCCAGTCTGGCCGAGCCGGACATCCACCAGGGACTTGAAATTCTGTACCTGCAGACCTAGCAAATGGGGCATTCCAGGACCTCAGTCGAATGACACCGAACGCTATCAGGCCAACGGTCGCTACCGCCCCCGCCGGAGCTGATCCCCGTCGACCTCGACCCGACCCCTGCTCGCAGCGGCCTTGATTGCGTCCTCGAGGGCCTCGCGGATCCGCTTGCCCGTGCGGCGGAAGCCAAGGCGACGGGCGAAGGCGCGGAGGGCTTCGTCGCGGTCGAGCCAGGCGGTGCCGAGGGCGGCGAGGAGTTGAGACTCGAGGGCGGCGGGGTCGTAGTCGGTGATGGTGCGGGTGGCGAGTGTGACTTGGGCGTCGCGGGTGGTGGCGACGTTGCGGCGGGCGGCGGCGAGGAGGTGACCTTCGAGGGTCTCGCGGAGGCGGGGGCCGAGGCGTTGGAATCCCAGGGCGCGCGCGAGGGCGCGGAGGCAGGCCTCGCGGTCGAGGGAGCTCCCGGGGCTCGCGTCGAGGACGTCGCGTAGGGCGCACATCACGTCGTTGGCGTCGATCTCGTCGGGAGCGGTGGCCGGCTCGCGACGGGCGGGCTCGGATGCGGGTGCGGCTGGGGCGATGGGGAGTTGCCCCTTGGCGCTGGCGCTTGGCGCCGGCGGAATGGGTGGCGGCGCGGCAGGCGGAGGCACGGCCGTGGTGGCGGGCACTGTCGGGTGGGCTGCCGGCTGCGGGGCGTGGCGCGATCGCTGGTGGGCGAGGACCTCGCTCGTCGTGAGACGCCGGGTGGAGTTGCCGGCGCGGAGCCAGAAGATCTCGTCGGTGCCTTCGCGCACGAGGACGGCGCGGGGGCTGGGGGCGAGCTCGACGCGGCAGATGTCTTTGCCGGCGAGCTCGGCGAAGCTCCACTGGATGTGGGGTGCGAGGTCCTTGCCGAGCTGACCGAAGAGCAGGTCGCCGAGGAAGAGGCCGAAGCCGTCGCGGTCGGACTTCTTCAGGGTGGCGTAGTCGTGTTCGAGGCCGACGGCGGAGGTGTCGTCGGCGACGCCGATGAGGAGCGTGCCGCCATCGCCGTTGAGGAAGCCGGCGACGGTCTTGACGATCGCCTTCTCGACGGCGTCGCTGCGTTTGCCTTCGCGGAGGTCCCAGCGCAGGGTGGACTTGAGCTCGAGGCGGTGGCTCTCGCCGGCGAGGAGGAGGGCGCGCAGCTCGGGGTCCTCGGTCTTCGGCGCCAGGCGACGGTACGCGTCGAGCGCGGCGTCCTTGGTGGCCTGGGGGACGACCGGGAAGGTCGAGAGGATGTGCGCGAATTCGTGCTCGGTGAGACCGTAGAGGTGCGCGACCAGGCCGTCGATCTCCGCCCGGAGGCGCTCTGCCTCCGTGCCCTCTCGTCCGCCCTCGATCCGCCCTCCGAACCCAGCCTCTCTCCAGAGAGCCGCAAACTCGGGGCGGCTGCAGGTCAGGCGGGCTGCGGCGGCCACGAGTCTCCGCTCGACCCCAGGCTCTGTCCCCGGTGGAGGTGCGGAGAGTGCGTAGACGAAGTGCATGTCTACATGGGCGGTCACTCGGCCTCGCACGAGAAAATCAAGGACGAACGAGTTGAGCAATGCGACCAGATAGAGCGCTGTGGATGGATCCAGTTCGCTGCGAACCGCCTGGGCAGTGTCTGCACAGAATCTCCCAGGTGGGCATATTGCGGCGATCATCGTCCGAGTGTCTGTGTTCCGAGCGATCCTCCGGTGAACGACTCGGTAGCGCTGATATCCGAGTAGCTGGCCGGACTCGCTCTCGCGCTTCAGCACTCGCGCCCGCCCCAGGCGCTCGTCGATGAAGTACTTTGGCGCCGCATAGAAAGCATCAAACTGGTGTAGAGAGTTGCCCTGGACCAAGGGGACCGAGGTGGCCGCCTGTTCGCTTTGGAAGAGGTCAGAGTCGTTCGTCATGTGGAGCTCTTGAACGAGCCTGAGGTTCCAGCCATCCTCGCCAAGGCGTGGAAACTGGGCGATCTTCAAGATCAGCGCCAGCTCCGAATGGGAACTGAATTGGTCAATCGCGAGGCTGTGGGGAGACAGCTGGAGGATGTCGCGATAGGCAAGGTGTAGGTGCTGATTCCGGTCCTCCAGGAACGTCTCGAGCTCCCGCGGTCCGACGGCTTCGCGCGGGTTGATCCTGAATGAGGCCTGAAATCCCGACGTCTCGCCGCCGGCTTCGAATACGAGAAGGCAAACGCGGAACGAGTGGTGGACGCCCTCGAAGATGTACTTCTCATTCGAAAGTCCGATGAGCGTATCCACGCGAGTCCGTGTGAAGAGCATCCGCCGCAGCTGAGACGTCCCCAGATCGGTGTAGACATTGGTCGGGACCAGGATGCCGCAACGTCCGCCCTCGCGCAGCAGGTTGAAGCACTGTTCGAGGAACAGCTTGTAGAGGTTGACGTCGGTGCCCGCCTTCTTCTCTTTGCCGTCGGCGCCTTTCACCATGGCGATCTGGTTCGGGAACTGCGGCGCGGCCCGGAAGTAGGCGGATACGTGCGGGTACTCGCTCAGGTAGGCGAGCCAGGCGCGGCGAATCTCGGGGTCGCGGAGGAGCTTCGCCTGCTCCTTCTCGAAGTCCTTGATCGACATCAGGTTCTTCGTCACCAGATCGGAATGGCGGGCGAAGAACTCCTTGGCCTGTGGCTTCCAGGCCTCCCACGGCGGGTTGGTGAGGATGACGTCGAAGCCGCCAGCGGCGAGCACGCGGTCGAACTCGTAGCCCCAGTGGAAGGGCCGCAAGGTGCGCACGTCGTCATAGTTGATGGCGCGCTTCTTGACCTTGCCCTCGGCGTTGGCCTTGGTGTCCCAAGTGGCTTCCTCGTACTTGATGCCGAGCTGCGAGAACTGGCCGAGCAGCATGTCATCGAGCACCGGCAGCGCCTCGCGGCGCACCGTCTCGACGCCGGCGCGGAGGGCGCGCAGATCCTCGGCGTAGCCTGCGGCATGCCGGTAGATCTCGACGGCTCGGTTCTTGTCGTCGAGAAGCTGGCGGTACGTCTTGTCGAACAGGCTGCCCTGGGGCTTGCTGTGATCGAACGCGTCGGCGTCAACGACCAGCAGCCCGACGAGCGAGTTGCCGCACAGGATATTGAAGTCGATGTTCGGCAGCGGCTCCAGCTCTTCCACCGTGTGGGCCGAAGCGACGAGGGTGAGGAAGAGGCGGAGCTTGGCGATCTCGGTCGCCTCTTCCATGATGTCGACACCGAACAGGTTGTCGGTGATGATCTGTTTCTTGAGGAAATAGGGGACCGACGGGTGCTTGCGTTTGGCCTCGGCGAGCCACTGGCGCAGGTTGTGATCACCGAGGAAGTCGATGCGGCCGACGACGCCGGCGTAGACGTTGACCAGCGTCTTCAAGGCGGCGACGAGGAACGCACCCGAGCCGCAGGCGGGGTCGAGCACCGAGAGCTCGCGCAGAACCTCGAGCAGGCGTTTCGCCAAGTTGGCGTCGAGGCCGAGCAGTAGCTCCGACATCGAGTCGAAGCGGCGACGCGGGCCGTGGGCTTCGCTGGCGCCGTCGTTGACGCGCTCGAGGATCAGCCGGTAGATCGTCTGCTCGGCCAGGTAGCCGGTGATCTCGGGGCGCGTGTAGTAGGCGCCGAAGGCCTTCTGGTTGATGTACTTCTCGAAGATGTAGCCGAGCACGTCGGGGTTGATCTCGTCGTCGCGGCCGCCGGGCGTGTCGTCGAGGCTCCAGGAGTAGCGGTCGAAGAGGTCGAGCAGCCCGGCGAAGGCGACGTCGGGAATCGCGATCCCGCGGTGCTGCTCCTCGATCCGGTGTGGCAGGAACAAGCCACCGTTCAGGTAACGAATCTCGCCGACGAGCGCGCGCGTGGCCGCCGAACGTTCCTCTGGAGGCTTGGCGAAACCCTCGAAGAACAGGGCTTGGAGGAAGCCGCGGAAGTAGAGGTCGGAACCGGTCGCCTGGCTCTGCTCGAGGCGGCGGCGCAGGTACTGGCGCTCGCCGCGGTCAACGAAGCCCTTCTTCTGCAGGAAGTACACGAACATCAGCCGATTGAGCAGGACCGAGCCATACCAGCGGCGGTCGCGCTCGTCGGGGATGCCGCTGATGTGCTCGACGAAGGCGAGGTGCTGGGCGCGGTACTCGTCGTAGAAGCGTTTGGTGACCCGCTCGACATCCAGCGCCTGGCGCAGCCGCTCGGCGACCTTGGCGATCGAGATGTCACCGTTGGCGTCGAGCTCGGAGATGTCGACGACGAGCGCGGCGAGCTTCGAGAGGAAGAGGTCGCCCGGCTGGTCGCGGTTGAAGTAGTGATCGCGGCGATGGGCCTTGCCACCCTCGCGCTTGGACCATTGCCAAAGGCTCTGTCGGCGCGGAGCGTCGACGAACACCAGTAGGTTCTCGCGCCGCCGTTGCTCGACCTCCTTCTGGATGGCCGTGCGCTCGCGGACATCGGGGATCTGGCCGTCGGCGGTGGTGACCTCGAAGACGCCCGCACCGCCGAGGTTGGCGATCTCGGTCGCCGTCGCCGTCACCGTCTCGGTGGTGATCCGCCAAGGTGCCGCTGCCGCCGGGCGCGACCAGCCCAGCTCCTCGATGAACAACCGCTGGAAGTCGAACGCCTGGAGCAGCGTGCGGGTACGGTTGACGTCGAGCTGGCTCATGGGTCGCCCTCAGGGCGCAGGCCCATCGAACAGACGATCTGGGGCTCGCGATGCGCTTCGCCGTCGTCCGTCTCGCAGAGGCGATCCTCCTCGCGGAGGGCGAGCACGAGGCGGGCGAGGTCGACGTCGGAGATGCCGGCGCGGAGTTGGCGCGTCAGTGTCTCTCGCGCGCTCGTGCGCAGCGGGTGGCGGTAGATGTCGTCGAGCGCGCGCTCGAGCTCGGGCTGCGCGAACAGTGTGCCAGCGAGCTTGGCGGCGTGCGCCTTGATCCGATCGTAGACCCGGGCGCGGGCAGCCGAGGGGCGGCCGAGCTCGCCGCCGGTGCTGCGCTCCTCGGCGGCGATCTGGGCCACGGCGGTCGCGACGAGCGCGTGGTGATCGCCGCGGCGGGCGAGCGCGGGGGTGTCCGGCGGGCAGGCGGCCGTCAGCAACACCTGGAGCTGCGAGTGGGTGACGCTCTTGCCGGTGGCGTCGATCCAGGCCAGGGCGTCGTTGCCGGCGCCGGTGCGCACGTAGGCGAGAGCGCCGGCGGGCGATGTCGTCGTCGGCGTGAAGGCGCGGGTGGCGTAGACCACGGGCGGCAGGTCGGTCACCTGCGCTTCGAGGGACGGCTGGGCGTCGATCGCGTTCTTCCAGATCTGGTAGGCGTAGGAGGCAAGGTCGACCTCGGCGTCGGGGTCGGCGTCGAGGGTGCCCGAGCGCTCGTTGTAGAGGTCGACGAGGAAGCCGTCGGCGGCGCGCTCGTCGTCGAAGAACGCCTCGTCGGTGCCCACCACTTCGGCATTCTGGCGCAGCCGTTCGCGCACCCGGCTGCGCAGCCGAATGATGCGCTCGACGCCGTCGGCCGGGAGGAAGGAGTAGCAGAGGATCTCCGCCGCCTGCTGGCCGATGCGGTCGACGCGGCCGACACGCTGGATGAGGCGGATGATCGCCCACGGCAGGTCGTAGTTCACGACGATGCGCGCGTCCTGGAGGTTCTGACCCTCGGACAGCACGTCGGTGGCGAGCAGCACGCGCAGCTCGTCGGCCGCCGCGACGCGACCCCCGGCGACGTTCGACACCGGGCTGAACCGCCAGGCGAGGCGGGTCGGGTCGTCGGAGGTGCCGCTGACGCCGGCCAGGCGGTCGACGCCGCGGGCCCGCAGCTCGCGCTCGAGGTAGGCGACGGTGTCGGCGAACTGCGAGAACAGCAGCACCTTTTCACCCGCATGCTGCGCGGTGACGAGCCGGAGGAGGGCAGCCAGCTTGCGGTCGGCGGCCGGGTCCCAGGCGCCGACGTCGGCGAGGACGGCCAGCAAGCTGCGGGCGTCGGCCAGCAGGTTGGCGCTCAGGGTGTCGGCGAACAGTGCAGAACGCAGCCAGCGAAAGCGGTGACGCTCGCGACCGGCATAGATCTGGTAGACCTCGCCGGCACGAGCGCGGAACGTCCCTTCGTCGCGACGCTCCGGCGGCGCGTCATTGTCGGCGTGCGTATCCTCGTCGTCGGCAAAGGGCAACTGGGACGCGCTCGAGTCGGCGTCGCCGTCGAAATCCTGCGGATCGAGCGCGGTGCTGTCTTGCGTGCCAATGGGCACCGGCAGCCCGTTCTCCAGCGCATGGAGGACGACGAAGTTGCGCAGGATGTGTCGTTCGATCGAGAGCAGGAATGCGTGTCCGCTCGATTCGAGACGTTTGAACAGATTCGTGCGACAGAAGCCCATCAACCGCTTGCCGGCGCGCGAGAGATCGGCGATGACGCGAGCTTCGGTCGGCGTCGGCGGCTGGGCGGGCCGCGGCAGGACGTAGTTGCCGAGACCGTAGCGCGGCAAGGTGAGGGCATTGATGGCGGCGACGACGGGGTCGGAGAACATGCGGGCGTACGGATCGCCGCTGGCACGATCGTCGGCGCCGAGCTCGAATCGCACCGCCCGCGGTCGGCGTTCCGGGAAGTACGAACGCGTGCCGTCGTCGAAGGTGAGGTACTGGCGGCCCGAGGCCGGATCCTTCGCCGCGTAGTTGTCACGAATGAACGTGCGCGTGCGCCGCACCAGATAGAGCCGCATCAGCTCGCGCCAGTCCTCCGCCAGGTCGCTCTTCTCGAACGCCGCGAGGGTGGCCGGGCCGCACTGATGACGCAGCACGAACTCACTCTCACCCATCGACCGCAGCAGCGCCTCCGGTCGCACCGGCAGCGGAACGTCGTCTGGCAGGAACAGGCGCAGCTGATTCGAGAGGTCGAGATAACTCTTGTTGTACGGCGTCGCCGAGAGCAAGATCACCTTGCAGTCATTGCGCCGGATGTAGTCCTGGATCGCTTGGTAGCGCTGCCCCTCGCGATTGCGCAGGTTGTGGCTCTCGTCGATGAGCACCAGTCGGTGACGGCGCAGTCCAGGCAGCTCCTTCACCGCCCGCGTGATCGGCAGCACGTGCGCCCGCAGTCGATACTGCTGCCGGTAGTCCTCCCACATCGCGACGAGGTTCTTGGGGCAGAGGATCAGAGTCTCGAGGCCCTGGTCGTCCTCGAAGATCCGCGCCAGAGCCGTCGCCATCAGCGTCTTGCCGAGCCCGACCACGTCGCCCAGCAACACCCCGCCACGCCGATTCAAGTGATGCGCCGCGATCTTCACTGCCGCCACCTGGAACGACAGCAACTTGCGCCCGAAGTCACTCGGCAACCGAAACTCCGCCAGCCCCGCCCGTGCCTCCTGCGACAGGTGGTACGCCATCTTCAGGTACACCAGGTACGGCGGCACCAGCTCCGTCCGCGCCCAACTCGCCTCGATCAACGCGATCAGCTCATCCGTGATGTCGAGGCAAAACCGATCCGTCCACCGATCCTCGAACCATCGCGACAGCTTTGCGCACGCATCGTGGTCGAGCACGTCGATGTTCAGCTCGCCCTGGCCGGACAGCCCGGAGAACGTCAGATTGCTGCTGCCGAGGAACCCCGTGGTCGGATTGTTCGGGTCGACGCGGTGGCAGAGATAGAGCTTGGCGTGCAGCTGGTGGCGCAGATACAGCTTGACCACCAGCTTGCGCGCCCGCAGCTGCCGAGCGAGCCGACGCAGCCCGGCCTCGTCCGCGTCGGTCGGTGCACCGAGCGTTAGCTGTTCACGGAACAGCTCCGCCACGCGTCGGCGGAGTCGCACCGCCGTTGCGTTGTCGAGCGCGGTGGGATTGGGTGGCGAGGGCGGTGAGGTGGATAGGGGCGGTGAGGTCGGTGAGGTAAGAGAGGTGGGTGAGGCAGGTGAAGAGGGGGAGGGTGGCGGCGTAGCGGAGGAAGCGGTCGCGAGATGCAACGCCTCGCGAAGCTCTTCATGGGGCAGCAACTGCATTCCGACCAACAGCCGGCAGCACCCCCCGTCGCCCCCCGGCCACCGCTCGACGAGGTCGTCGATCAGGCGCCAACCCCGGAGATTGAAATACCCGACGCAGAAGTCCCCGCGCTCACTGACCGCGAGCGTGTTGCGGACGGCGGGGAGCAGGTCGGCGGAGATGTTGTCGAGGATTCGGGGCACGGGGGAGGAGACTCGGTATCATCCTAAGCCTACCTGACAGGGAGCAGCGAGTGGGCCGCTCCGATCGGAGGCATGAACTGCGGTACAGGCGGCCTCCGACTCGGCTCTCCGCTTGGCCTCCGCGAGGCACAAGGGTGGATTCGAAGGCAAGGCCATGCCAGCCCCGGGTTGGTAGTTTGCGACCAAGGCTCTCGAGGCAACTACGGTGCTCCCCTGGCTTTCGATCCTAAGGGCCTTGCAGATCCATCGACTCGAGCTGTCGTATCAAAGAGGAGTGAAAGCTCAAGAGGTCCGAGGCGAAGCGATCAGTGAAGCCGCGCCCGCACTTTGTACAGGTTATTCGGGTCGAGTCGTACTGTCGAGTTTGATCCACCATCTCACGTGCGATATTGCGGATTCTGGCGAGGTCGTTTTCGTGGTTGGCGCGCGCGGCTTCGAGCTGTTCTCGGGTGTCCTGTGTATCCTTCAGCTGCGATCGAAGCTCCGACAGCTGAGCCAAGGTAACTTCTTGACTGCTCTTGTTTGCCTGCTGGGCTGTATCGAGTCTGTCGGCTATGCGCCGCTCCACTAGCGCGAGTCGCTGAGCGAGAGCTCGGCTGAGCTGCTCGATCTCTTCCATCAGGAGCCGCTGCTGCGGCAGGTTCTCAGGCAGACTGATTGAAGGGAGATCGGCCTTCTCGGGATCTCGTGCCGGGGACTGGGCCAGCAGACCCTCGAGGTGCCTAGCCACGATTCCGAGGTCCGACGCAGTCTGTTCGTAGCAGGCCTTGAGCTGGGCTTCTACCGTTACCCGAGCCTCTGTGCAGGTTTCGAGATCGCCTCTAGCCTTGATCAGCTGCGGGGGATCTTGGGTCGAGCAGGCTAGGAGGATTGCCCCGCCCACGGCGCCGACGCGGAGTGCGTGTCGCATGGTCAGTCGGCCGCCCTTGCTTCGAGAGGGCGGACGTCCATGCTGTGCTTGACCACCCCAGAATGCCGGCCGCCTCCGCCAGGCTGAATCTCGATGATCGCTGGCCGCAGGCATTGGACGAATTCCGCGCGGCTCTCTGACGGCGAGAGGCGCGCGAGCGCCTGCGCGAGCAACGGTGCGCCCTTAGCCAGACGGCTCCAAGAGAACACGAGGGCTGCCAGATTGGACCGCTCGTCGCGAACGGCGAGGAGGACCTGCCAGACTGCGTCGGGGGGTAGGGCGATGCCGCCGGGCAACTTTGGCTCATGGGACACCGGATCGAGGCTCGCCTCGACGAGAGATACTTCGCTGGGCGGTGAGATCGTCACGCGAACGTAGTTCAGTGAGCAACGCATGGGAAAGGCGGGGTTTGCCCTGACACGATCGGCGAGGCCCTGCAGGGAGCACAAGTAGTCCAGAGAGTCAGGGGTAGGCGTTGCCACAACGCCGCGAAGGAGCTCATCGAGCCACTCGAGCGACCAGGTCGTCCGTTGGCTCCCTGGATGGGCGAGTGCCTTAGCTGGTGGAAGTGTGCCTGGCACTTGATCTGCTGGCAGACGCTGGGGCGGCGCTGGCCGCTGGTTCCATGTCGAGTGGGCAGGGCCCGGATCCTCCTGTGCAGGCTCAGTGGCCCCCGGTGCAACCGAAGACGGCGCGTCGCAAGGTTGTGCTGCGGGCGTACGGCTCGCCGACCGTTCATGCGGATCGCTGGTGGCCGGGAATGACGGCAGTTGGCGTCGCTCGACAGCCGCCGACAGCTCGTCGCGAATGACCTCGGCAAGAAGCAAGCGCAGGCGACCATGGGTCAGTGACAGTTGCTCAGCCCCCGATTCGACATAGTCGGCGGGTACGCCTTCTCGCGACCCTGTTGCGATGCTGCCCTTGCGAGAGACCCGGTAGTAGCCCGCCGCGGAGGTTAAGGCACAGGGTTCGAGGAGTCGAAGGAAGGTCAGGTCACCTGGGTGGGGCTGGGGTTGGAGGTCGAACAGCTTCTGGAGGCAGGCCAGCGCCTGGGTCGTGCCGAAGGCCTGCGGGTTTGCCGGAGCGAGCAAGAGGGCGGGCTCCTTGGCGTGGTCGACCCAGGCGAGGAAGGCGGGGCCGCGCGAGGTGTCGCGCCAGGGCGGAAACGACAGGTCAACGGCATCGCTCAGAATCTCGGCCATCGCATCCCATACCAGCAGATCGAGCCGGTTCGTGCGAGCGTCCTCCGCAAGAGCAGTGGTCGGTCGCCCCGAGCGCCAGTGCTCTTCGATGGTGCTGCGGAGCGTTGCCTTGGTCGTGAGCCGGGGCCCGAGCTGGGCCACCTGGAGCAGCGCATGGTGGGCCTCGCTTCCCGCGGTCTTTAGTTGCTTCCCGAGGTCGCTCAGGGAGGAGGAGAACTCGCCGAGCAAAGCCTTACCGGACTTGGCGGCCCGAATGAGGCTGTCGAGCTCCTGGCTTACGGGAGTGACTTCGAGTCGACGGGCGGCTTGCCCGCCGAGGGCTCCCTCGATCGGGAACTCGGATGCGCGCGCGCCGAGCGGGCTCTTGGTAGGGTCTTTCCGATGTCGGGCTACCACAGCTACCACAGCTACCACGGCTGCTCCGATGATGAACCAAAACATGGCGCCAAGGATGGTCGAGATTCCATTCTCCGGAATGGTGAGCGCAATTGTGAGCTTGCCGTTTTCGACGTCCAATCGCTCAGCCTTGGCATTGTTGCCACTGAGGACGATGCGGAGGACCCCGTCGGAGTCGAACGAGATGTCCTTCTGACCGAGCCCGTCGACGGCAACCTTTTGTTGGATAGGAGAGGCCTCCGAGGACGGAACGAGGTCGGGATTCTCGGGAACGGTTCCAATCTCGACTGGGTTCTTCGAGCCACCGAATTGAAGTTCGACCTTCTCTCCAGCGGCTAGACGGCCTGTTGGGAAGAATAGGAGCTGGCGATAGAACTCGAGGCTCATATCGTGTGCCAGCGTCGCGGTCTTGCCGCCCGACTGCCCCAGGTGGAGCGAATCCTTCGAGAGAAGCCGGGTCGTTCCGTTAGGGCTCCCGTGGTTATTGGCGACCTCGCTGGGGATGAGCACGGCTAACTCGAGCTCACCCACTTCACTCACGGTGTAGAACATTCGAGGTTCCGTGAGAGCCGTGGCTGGGCATGGGACTAGCCAGGCCGCTGCCCAAAGCAGGAGGGACGGCCCGCGGTACCTCATGACGGTCATGACGGCCGGGCCCGCTCGAAGTACAGGTCGAGCATCCTCCTCAGCTCAGCCGCGAAGATGGGCTGCAGGACGCCCTGAGCTTTGGCCAGGGTAGCTACGGTGTGGTGTACCTCGTCCGATGTGAGGCGAACCGCTTCCAGCCCACTCCTGTCGAGGTGCAGCTCACCCTGATGACGCGGCAGGAGGATCGAGGCGAAGTAGGTGGCGTAGCTCGACTGCAGATTGTCTGGAGGCTGCAGTTTCGCCAGCCCGTCAAGGTCGATCTCGCTGTCCCAAGCCAGCGGAGTGTCACCCGGCCTCGCCCATCCAAGCTCCCCGACTACGGTGGTCGCTGGGCCTTCCCGTCTCTCGCCGTCCAACTTGGGCAGCAACAGGCCATAGGCAACCTCCGCCTTGGCTGCGATCGCCCTGGCCAGTGGGCGCAGGCCGGGGCCGTAGAATTCTGGCGCAGATACGCTGAGGCCCGGGTCGTCATAGCTCAGGCCAGCGAGGTAGAAATCACCGAGAACTCTGGAGAGAACCGACGAGTCGAGAGTCAGCCAGGCCAGGAGACCAGCGGCTTTGCCACCGAACAGGATGTTGACCGGCTTGTTGGCGCGACCAGCGATGAAGCGCCGGCTGTGGAGCCCCAGGTAAAAGGTGACCCCCGAGAAGAAGAGGTAGATGGCCGTTCGTGCGACGGACCAGGGCGGCTCTCCGGCCGGGAGAGCTCCGTGCAGAGCCCTTGGGACACGGTCGGGCGCTGTCGCCAGCAGCGCGTTGATGCCGACTTCCGGCCGTTGCCGCAGGTTCTTCAGCTCCGCCTCGCTGGGAACGCGCGTTGGCCGCTCCCTTTGGTCGGTCCGGCAGATTTCGAACATCTTCTCGAGAAACTGCGGAAACCCGCTGGCGAGCGGACCAAGGACGTCGTTGCCGGCAAGCTTGAACGAGGACTGACCGAGCAGGGTGCCTGCGGACCAAAAGGCCATGTCGGTGGAACCGCCGCCCACGTCGAGTGCAATAGACAGGCCTTGCGCGCGGACTGGCGGGCCTCCGGGTTCGTTGGCGAAGCAACGGCCTAACGCCTCCGACTCCGAGCAGGCAAGCTCGGGCGGCGCGGTGATCGCTAGAGACGCCGTTGCGAGGTCTTGTGGCAGCGCCTGCCAGAAATCCGCCATCGCGCTTCTCGCATCGGGAGGCAGCGATTGAGGGTGCGACCAACGCAACTCGAGCGCGCCCACGCTCGAGGCGTGGGCCTCGGCAGCGATGGCTTGGGTCAGGTAGCCGAGATAGTGTCGGATTGGCGAAGCGGTTCTTGCTGCTCCCTGCTTCGGCCACTTCAGGTTCGGGATTGCCTTGCTGAGGTCCATACCGGGTCGGGGTCGAAAGAGTGGGCTGTATAGCTCCCCGGTGGCCGAGCCTGGCTCGGCCACCGCAGGCCAGCCAAAGTTGTGAAGAAGGACGGATGGAAAGGGTGGATTTAGGCTCCCGTTGGCTGGAAAGAAGGCCAAGCTCGCGGCCTCGGCCTGGCCTGAGCCCGCCCTGGTCAGCGGGCAAGTTCTTGATTGGAGAGTCAAGGGTACCGGGACGCCCTCACCTCCCTCCGAGTACATCAGTTCCGTGTTCGAGGTGCCGAAGTCAACAGCCACTTGCCAGCGCTTCTCTCGATTCACGGGTTGTAAGTCGTCGGGACGAGCGCGGAGCAGCAGGCCGGCCTCGATGGCGCCCACGTAAAGGACGAAGCCCACCAACGGAGCTTCGGCACGCCATGCAATCCAGTCGCGACGACCGTAGCTGGCAGGGCTGGCCGCCAGCGTGGATCCATCGGCCTTCAACGGAGCGGTGGTGATTGCGGCCGGCGAATGGGCTCCTCCCTGCGGCACGTACACCGCGATGTGCCGCCTCCACTCTGGGCTCTCGAAATCAGGCCAGAGGGAAAAAGCGGGGTGACTTGCGTGATCACCGAGATCGATCACGTCCGCCATCCGGTCGTAGACTCGGCGCGCGCTGAACGATCCGCCGTCCTCGAGTGCGAACGCGATGTCCACGGCTACGGAGTCCTTGCCTTCCACTACTGCGAGGCTTATCCGGCCCGACCGAAGGTCCTCGATGCTGAAATACTCGAGCGCTCTCGTGGAGAGCGGCAAGGCGTAATGGTCTCCATCATCTCGAGCAGCTAGTACCCCCTCTGCTGGATCGATCTTGACGAGTCTCTGGGGCAGGAAGACGTCCTCGACGAAAACGTAGGGCAAGTCGACCTTGCGGCTCATCCTCGTGACCCATCCGGCGTCTGCGCTCGCCGGCATGTGAGCAAGGTCGAGGTCGCCCACCACGGTCGCGTCGACGACCCGCTCGCGAGGCTCGAGGCCGGAACGCTTCAGAGCGACAAAACGCTTCTTGACACCGCCGCCCGAGACGAGCCTGCCTTGCGAGCCCCTGTTGCTGAAGGTCATTTCTTGAAAGAACTGGGAGTAGGGCTCTGAGGCCGCCAGACGCGACGGTGTGATCTCGCCGGCACCTGCGGCTCGGTACGGCTCGAGGTCCCTCTTCCATGCCGCCAGGGCGTCTGCGACCGCGGTGACGCAGCCGTCCCACGCCAGGCCTGAGGGGGCCCCCCAGCGTGTCGCACGAGCGCTCGAGAGGTGTGCGACCCAGGCAAAGAGGATGCCAAGCTCCTGAGAGGGGTGCCGCTGGTGTCGCTCGTCGTAGTGATCGATCGGATCGACAAGGACTCCGTCGCGCTGCCACGGGATGCTCTGCGGTGTCTCGCACTCAGCAGGTGGGTAGACGATGGACCACGGGGACGTCGCCCCTATCAGGCGGTCGGCGCACCGAATCAGCCACCAGTCGCGCCAGTCGTCGGAGAGCTCAGGGAGCTGCGACCGGAGCACAGCGGAAAGTGCTTCCTCTGGCTGCCGCTGGTCGGACTCGGGGTTCCTGAGGAGACTGAACTGTTCGATGCGAATTTCCAGTTGCAGCCAGTCGCGGAGCGCGAAGCACGAGAGTAGGCCGCGCCACTGTGCCCGTGCGGCGGCGTGGGCGGGGTGTGAGGCGCTCCGGAGGGCGTTTGAAAAATAGAGTGGTTGCGCGAAAACCGAAGGGATGCCCCGTACGATCTGCCGGTGTCCGACGGAGCCTTCCACCAGGATGTCGCTGGAGTATTGGGCCAGAAAGTCCTGCGACGAGTGCCAGCGCCCAGGCGTCGGGCGCCTGAGGGTGCCGCCACCAGTCGTCGGTAGGGGGCTGAGAAATACGCGATGTGTCATGTTCAGTCTCCCTCTTCGGTGGCGTTCCGGCGGTACTCACGATTGATGAACCGATCGGCCGCGTGAGCGAGGAGCTCCAGGTACGCTGCGGCATTGCCAGCGCCACCCAGGCGCTGCGGGACGGAGGAGAGGTCGGAGTAGAAACGGTCCATTGCGTCAGGATCGGACTCCCTTGCTCGACTGGACCACAGGACCGCTGCCAGCTTGGCGAGCTGCAGGCTGTCGCCAGACGGCAGGGCGGTAGGGTCAGCCAAGTGAATCGACTCTGCATCGTGCACCTGCTGCCACCAGGGGAAATGATCCTCCGTGAAGAATGCGTCGAGAAAGTCGAGCCCCTCGCGGTTGGACTCGCTCGAGAGCGAGGCTCCGAACTTGGCGAAGCGGCGCCAGTACCAGGGCACCAGTCGTGGATCCTGGTCGATCTCGGGGCGTCTCACGAGTGCGCCCGCGAAGCCTAGGTGAACCAGGCCGACGAGCCAGAACCTCAGAAGACGATTGCGTAGCTCGCCGTGAGTCAACTTCACGAGCGGCAGATCGCTCCAGCCGACGGGGATGGCTGTTCCCTCGGGCTGCGCCTCATCACTCGGTTGGGCGGCGGCATAGCACGAGCCCTGGAGGGCGTTGGGAGCGGCGAGGAACTCGAGCAAGGCTAGGGCGCCGATGAGCTCTACGAGATGCGCCGGGTTCCTTTGCCTCGACCCTCCCGGGGCATAGGGGACGTCCTTCGGGCTGCTGTCTCCTACCCAGAACAGGACGTCAAAGAGCTTCGTGTCGCCTTGCTCGAGCTGGCGGTAAAAGTCCACGGCGCCCCGTGTGTGTGTCGGGAAGTCTTCCGAGCGGGCCGCCTCTGGTACCTTCGGCTGTGTTTCCGCTGCAGCGGCTGCCTCGAACCGAAAGTAGGGTGTAAAGGGGGCCGCTGCGATCTTCAGGCGCGGCCCCGGGAATCGATCCCGCAGAAAGCGCGCGATTGGGAAGAGTGTTGCTGCCCCCGTGCCACCGAAGACTGAACCCGCCAGGAAGACGCGCGCACCGGCTTCGTGGGCGAGGTCGTTCTTGATCTTGTCCAGGAGCAGGCTCCAGGGCTGTTCGTCGGCGTGAAGTGCCACAAGGGACATCGCGGCGGCACCTACAGACGGTCGTGCTCGGAAGCCCTCGCGGAGGTCCATCTCCAGCTCCTGCCGCGTGAAAAGCAGCTTCCAGAGGTCGGCGGGCATCCCGGACTCTCCGATGAGGTTGATCTTCAATAGATCCTGCAGGCGATCTGATGTGCGCACAGGACTCCAGACTTTGAGCCCACGCTCACGCCCGACGTCCAATACGTCCAACTCGGTCCCGAAGAGTCGGAGCGTTGGATCTGCCAATCGCGAGAACCGCCGATGACCCTCGACATAGCGGTCGACGAGTGCGGTCGCCCTGTCTCCATTGCCATTCGAGCGGTCCGGGTCGATTACCAATAGGCGTAGGGTCTTGGGTCCGAGGCCCGCGGCGCACAAGTGCAGCGTGGCCTCGAGCACCCGTGCGCCAGTGCCACCGGCACAGATGAGTGTGTTCATCGCGACTACCTCTTGGTGGAGACGAGCGTCGAGCTGACCTTGGGTCGGCGGAGGCGCCAGGGCCATCGGGGGTGGTACTTGAACTTGGCCGGCGTCACACCTGGAATCCAGATCGCGAGCTGGAATGGCGCGAGAATCGCGAGAAGGCACGCCAAGCCGTAGGTGATAGCGCCCCAGGTCGGCGCCACGGAGTTCCCGAAGCGCTCGCGGAAGGAGATTGCGTAGGCGATCGCAAGGCCCAGCGTTGGAGGGACTGCGAGTAGCCCCCAGCTCATCCACCAGCCTCGGCCAGGTAGGCGAAGCGGGTCCGTCGGCAGGCGGATGCGAACCCGCATGATGCGCCATCGGTAGAGAGGGATCAGGACCGCCAACGTAGCGATTGCGACGAGCGCGAGCCAGCCGAAAGCGGACTGGCGAAAGGGTGTCCAGTTGATGAGGGGCAGCTCCGCAGTCGGGGGTTTCCAGAACCAGAAAAAGGGCATCATTCAGGCCTCCCTAGGAAGAGATACTGCTCCGCGATTGGGGTCTGTTCGCGCCACGTGCTCAGCATCGTGTCGACGAACAAGTCGAGCTTGAAGGTCCGGTTCGCATGCTCCGGCCTCGAATCGTCGTCTGTGGTCCACAGTGCCGTGCTCACGGGCTCTAGCAGGTTGGCCGGGCCGGGGAGGAACTGAACACGAAATGCGTCCCACGTGCCGGCGGCGGGCATCGGCAAGCCGTAGGTAACGAGGATGGTCGATGACTCCGGCGACCGCTCGACTGTTACGGGTACTTCTCGCCACTCGGCCGCTGGCTGGCAGGCTCCCAGGCGACAGTGGGAGGACTGCACGGTGACTGAAAGGCGTGAGGGGTCTTCGATCTCCATCCTGCTTTCGGTGCGGAGTTCGAAGCGAAGCTGCTGTGCAGCCAGAGCTGAGCTCGCGCCGACGACGAGCCAGTAGGCGAACCGTGGAGTCCTGCCCTGAGGGGCCAGCGATCTTGCTGGCGTGTGAACTTGCCAGGCTGCGTCGCCGCCAGGCGGAGGCTGGACCGGAGCCACGGAGAGGCTGCTGGCAGCTATTGCCGGCTTCGACGCGTCGAGCTCCCAAGATGTGCGGATGGTGGGGTCGGTGAATAGGCGGAGACGTCGGCGAAGTAGCTCAATGTCCGCGATCTGGTCGGCAAAGAGCAGTGCGTAGAATGGGCGTGAGGAGCGAACGTCGTCGTCGGGCAGGGCTATGTCGAAAGGGCGGTCTCGCGTCGACTCGGGCCAATAGCGCCCGACGAACGGCGACCGAAGTGCTATCAGGACGACCTCGACCGGCTGTGTTGCGAGATCGCGAAGAGCCGCTGCCATCGCGCGCTGCTCGCCCGTCTTCCCGGACTGCACGAGGTCCGTAAGAACCAATGCCAGACCACCGGGTCTCCGAGCCTTCCTGATGGCCGTGAAAAGGACCGGAAACGACGTCTCCGAACCCTGAAAGAACAACGGGTCTCGGAGCAGATTGCTGCCGACGCTTGGAGCCACGGGGGCGACGTCTTTGTCAAAGCTGTAGACCGAAACCTCGTAGCCGCCAGCAACGGAGCGGTCGAGGAGCTGATCTAGGAGGCGGCAGAAGCGACCTCCTTGAACATTGGCAAATCCCCTCATCGATTGCGAGCTGTCGACGTAGATTTGGAGAGGTGTCCGCCCAAGCGCCGGCTTGGTTGGCACCTCGAGGGCCTGTCCAAATGCTGCTAGCGCCAGATCCAGCGGCGGCGGCGGCGGTGGGTCGCAGGCCGAGGCGAGCAGGAGGATCGCGCTGAGGGATAGGGAACGAACTCGCAGGCTGTGTGCGTTCATCGCGGGCTCCGAGAGAGTTGCCGCAGTCGCATGGCCGCAGCAGCCAGCGCACCAGCCGCGGCGCTGAGTGCCTTGGCTAGCTTTGACGCGATGTCGCGAGCAAGCCGGGGAGAGTGAGAGGCGAAGTGCGGGCCGAGCTCTAGGTAGAGGTTGTAAGCGAAGAAGAGGCCGCACGAGGCTGCAAAGAACCAAACAACCCATCGGAAGGAATCCCTGGATCCGCTTCCTGGAGTGGGTAGGACGACGGTTGGGATGGCGTAGACAAGGCTGCGGTCCGGCAGATGCAGCAGCAGCTCCAGCCGAAGGGCGCGCGAGACGTCCAGTGGACTTGCGACCCAGATGCTGAGCCTGTTTGTCCTAGGCTCCGATTGCTCGCGCACCCAGGCCGGTCGCGAGGCGTCGGAAAGAGGAAGCGCGACTGGGGGGCCGTCGTCAACCCTGAACCTGAGCTGGACAGAGGTGGGGACCGAACCGTGGTCGGGGCGAGCACGCAGGCTGACGGCATACTCTGTGCCAGAAGGGGCATCGCCGAGGAACTCGGAGACCGAAGAAACGTGCCCTTCGACGTCCCTGTCCGGCTCGTAGCGGAGGTACAGAGTCTCCTCGACGTCCACTCGCCTCTCGAGGGAAGCTATTCCACCAACCAATAGGCGGTCGTAGGGTGGCGATGCCGCAAGAACATCGGCAAGCTCGAGCTCCTGCCAATGGTCGGGAAGGCGCTGCTGGATGAGTGGGCGGATGTCGAGCGACGCTTGTTCGCTGGTCGAGGTACTGGGCCGCGGCATGTGAAGGCCGAGAACGGTGAACCGAGTGCAGCGAGGACCGACAACTGCATCAGCTCGAGGGGCTTCTCGATTCGCTGGAACGGGGCAGTCATTGCGCGAGACCAAGGTGTCCTCGCGCTCGAACTCCTGCGCCAACTGCGCGAGCTGGCCGTCGAGCGTTTCGTAGCCCGAGCCTGGGTCGTGGAGGAAGTCGGAAATCAACAGGAGCACGACTCGCCTGTCGGCTCGTAGGCCCGCGACGACATCGTCTTTGAGCTCGGCGAGGAGTTGCATGAGATCCGTGTGCCGGGTGTCGGAATCGGTGTATGTGGGTAGCATCTCGAACCTCTTGCAGAGGTCGTGGGCCAATTGCTCCATGGGTTTGTCCCCGGCCGGGATGAAATTGAGGGTGCCGATGAGTAGCGGCCGTTCGGCGAAGAAATGGACAGCGACGAGGGCCGTCCTGTCCTGGAGCCTCGGACCGAGGATGCTCGGGGAGTCGGAGCGGAATATTCGCTGGACGGTCGCGCAGAGCTCCTGTTTTTTCTGATTGCTAGGTCCCTTCCGAGGCAGGACGCTTTGCGAGATGTCGATGGCGACAATAAATTCGAACTTCGGGACGGTTCGCCTCTGGTAACTGCTCAGGTCAATAGCGGACTCGTCGGACTGGAGCGTGTGCCGAACATTTCCGAGGGCAGTGGCAAAGCTGAGACCCGCCAGCCCGAGGGGAGTGACACCGAGCACAAAGGCGGCCAGGAGAGCGACTTGTCGGTCGTTGTCCTTGGACGTACGGGCGAAGAGACAGTAGAGCAGCACGAGCGCGTCGAGGCTCAGCGCGACGGGCAGGATGTTCTGCTGCTGTGAGCTCCGCGCTAGCCATGTCGTGCCCGGGTAGAGGAAGTGGATGCATGGCAGCGCATGCGAGATCATCCACAGCGTCCAGAACATGGTGGCGGCGACGGAGCGGACGATTCGCCAGCCAGCAGCGGGTTCATTCACGTGAGCGGCCCCCAGCCAACGGAGGTCCGACGGGAGGCAGGGAAACTGGCGGCCTTGGCGCCGGGTTCTTGGCGCAAGGCCCCAGGAGCCCGAGGGGGGCTCGTCAGTTGAGCTGGCACGGTCAGCGAGGCCTTCGTGTCCCCGAACAGTGTGTGGGGGCGGCCGAGTGGATGGTCAGCCACGGCGTTCGCGACACTCAACGGTCCAGCGACGCTTCCGGTGGCGACTGGGTCCGCGGCTTTGCGCGCTGCTTTGATGGCTTCAACCCGTGCCCCGGCGTCCAACGTCCGAGCGCGATCTGCCTGGGCCTCCACAGTCCGCCGCTCGCGTTCGGCTGGGTTGCGGATGCCGAGCTTGGTGTAGATGTTGACGATGCCGTCGCTGCCGCCGGCGATCAGGAGGGAGGAGAGGACGCGTCCGCCGAGGCTCGGGGTGGCGTTGGGGTAGCCGAGGGCTTGGAGAAGCGAGGCGACGATGTCGAGGTCCCGCCGCGTTGGCGGCGCTGGCGGCGACTTCCTGGGTGGTTCGACGACGAGCGGGATCCGGCTCACAGGCACCTCCGTCTGCGAGGGTCTCAGAGAAGTAAGTGCCGCCCACGAGGGGAATCTGACAGGCCGGCGAAGAGAGTTTCCCGGGGCCGGGGGCTGGGGCTCAGATCTCCCGAGTGCGGGCGGCCTGAGGGTCGCCCGCCGCCCGGGAGTGCGGGGCGGGAGGGCGGTCGCCCGAGTCACTCGTTCGTCTCCTTGGCTGCCGAGATGGCCTGGGTAAACGCAGCGTCGACGGGAGCCGCCTGCGTGTTCGCACCTGCAGGGCCCCTCTCCACCGCCACATACTGATAGTCACTCGGCACATTCGCCGGGTCGAAGGTCTGCTGATCAAAGAACGGGTTCTTGCGCACGAAACCGAGGCGCCACCAGGCGGTGACCATGGCTAGGTCGCCGGCGTTGGTGCCGGGGATGCCGCGGCTCCAGTCGAGCCATTGGTAGGTGGGTTTGCCGTCGGGAGCGAGCCGCATTTCCCAGGTCTGGAGGGGGCGGTGGGCGGGCCACCAGAGGGTTTCGAAGACGCTCTGTTGGCGCTTCGCAGCTTCATCGCCGTCGCTCTCGGGGTAGATCTGGTTGAAGGCCTCGTAGGTGACGTCGATGTCTTGGAGGGTGCACTCGTTGAAGTCGGCCTGCCAGGGGAGGGCCATGGACTTGGTGAGGTCGCCGGGCTCGAGGCCGCTGGCGAACGCGTCGTCCTGCGAGAGGTCGTCGCCGGTGTAGGCGGCGTAGTCGGACTCGGTGGGGTTGCCGAGGCCGCCGGAGGCGTTCTGTTGGGCGGCGGTCTGGCGGAACTGGGAGAAGGCGGGCGCGGCGGTGAGGCGGTAGGGGGCGCGGTAGATGGCGGGGTTGCGCATGATCCAGCCGATCTCGCCGCCGGGGCAGAAGGCGCCACCGAGGAGGTTCGAGAGGACGCCGCGGTCGAGGTCGCGGCCGGTGCGATTGACCCAGTCGGCGTAGGGCTGCCAGGGGTCGGGGTCGCCCCAGCCTTCGAGCGTCTCGTTGTAGAAGAGGCCGCGGGCCCACTGGCGGAGGAGGTAGAGCTGGAGGTCGGTGAGGCGGAAGAACTTGGACGGGAGGGTGTTGCTGATCGGGTTGTCGCCGGCCAGGAGGGGCATCAGCGGCAGGCCGTAGACGCGGCTGTCAGGGCGGTTGCCTTCGCGGAAGCGGTTCTCTTCGCCGGCCTGGCGGAGGATGTCGTAGAGGAACTGACGGAGCGGCCGGTTGGGGTCGTCGGTCGCCGCGACGACGGCTTGGCGGCGGCAGTGGGCCAGGAGCTGACCGCTGCGGAACTTGCGCAGGTGGTCGCTGATCGCCTTGGTCAGGCTGACCGCGAGGGCGGGGCTCAGGCCGCCGAGCTGGGGAGCGAGCGCCACGCGGACGGCACGATCGAGCTCGCGCTCAGCGTCGGCGTAGTCGGGATCGCGGTCGGCGGCGCGCCAGCGGGCGAGGTAGGCGGCGCCATCGTCCCCGGGGTCGACGCCGATCACGCGCTCGGCGAAGGCGGCGACGGCGGTGCGGAGCGCGATCGCCAGCGAGCCAATCGGTAGGTTGTCGGAGGAGCTCGAGAGCGAGGCGCTCGCTGGGGCGGCCGGCGGGGCGAGGGCGGCGAGGAGACGCGTCGCCCGGGGGGCGTCGGCGCCGCGGGCCTCGCGGCCCAGCATTTCGAGGGCGGGCGCCAGGGTGTCGAGGAAGAGCTCGCCGCGGTGGTGGCGACGCAGGCACCGTCGCTCGCCGACGAGGAGCGCCTGGCGGTCGACGACGGGCGGCTGGCCGAGCTTCTCGGGGTCGAAGTTGCCGCGCGCCGATTGGTTGTGCGGGAAGTTCGACTGGCCGAGGACGTTCGACAGGTAGCTGAACTGGTCGGCGCGGTAGAGGATGGTCCAGATGTCGCGGTAGAACCACGGTCGGTGGTCGGGG
>CXWL01000109.1_pt1 | contig 44675 bp, 41 predicted proteins | sample 590931 | NCBI WGS metagenome assembly CXWL01 (sample SAMEA3498368, study PRJEB10139) | groundwater metagenome | biome: water well; material: biofilm material | place: Germany | collected 2015-04-27 | reverse complement strand
TCCGGCCGAGGCGGGTCATACAACGTCACCAATCCAACCAATGCGGGGGTGCCGGTCTCGGGGCCGCGCGCCACCGCAAGCGTTCGGTATCCCTTTAATGCAGATTCGCGGACGCGTGCCTCCAACGCCTCGATTGCCGGGGGTTGAATTCCGCAGGTTTCGGCAATGGTTCGCACGGCGCCCTTCATCATGCGCAACCGCTGCCCGTTCTGTTCGACCACGGCTTCCGTCCGCCTGGTTTTCGCATCGAACGGCGCGAAGGAGACGGGTGTGACCTTAGGAAGGCTGTCGAAGATGTGCCGCTCGTTCGCCGCGGCAAGGAATGCCAAGTCGATCGGATCCTGGTTGGCTTCTTGAGACGCAAGCGCGCCGGCGAACAGCACATCAGATTCGGTCGCCTGCTCCAGCGGAATCACGCCGGTGACAGCCAGTTGGTTCATCGTGATCGTGCCTGTTTTGTCCACGCAGAGCACATCCATCGTCGCGGCATCCTCCGCGGCGCTGAGGCGTGTGACCAATACACCGCGCTTTGCCAACTCCTTCGACCCCACGGCCATGCTGACTGTGAACATGACCGGAAGGGCGACCGGCACCGCGCTCATCAAGAGGACGAGCATGAGCGGGACCATCTCAAGGAGCGGCGCGCCGCGGATGAACGACAGGACAATCACCAGGCCCAGCAGCGCGCCGACGATGACGAACAACCAGCGGACCACCTTGGCCACCACCGCTTCGATGTGGAGTTTCGGACGCGCTTGCTGCACAAGTCCAGTAGTACGACCAAAGTAGGTCTGCGCCCCGGTCAGCATGACCACACCATTGCCCTCCCCCCGGCGAACGATCGAGCCCGATGAGAGCACTCCGCCGGGAACCTTGTCGGCATCGGTTGATTCGCCGGTGAGGGCCGACTGGTCGACACTCACGGCTCCGGTCAGCAGCTTGACGTCGGCTGGGATAATGTCGCCGGGGACCAGTTCTCGGGCGGGAATCACCTGCCAGGTTGCCTCGCGCCGCACGCGCGCACTGACTTGCAACCGCCGCCTCAACGTCTCGACGACACCGGCGGCCCGATGCTCCTGCATAAAACTTAATACGGCATTGACCACCAGCAGGGCACTCACCACCACGAGGTCCGAGTATTTCCGGAGAACGGTCGACAATACGATGATCAGTTCAAGCATCCATGCCGAGACGCCCCAGAACTTGCTGAGAAACATGAGGACCGGGTGCCCCTTTGTTTCGGCCACTTCGTTGTAGCCATGCGCTTTCCGACGGACGTCCACCTCTGCATGCGTAAGCCCAGTGTCGGGGTTCACCTGGAGGGCCGCAAGCACGTCAGCTACCGACCCGACCGCGATGTCTGGTTCTTTCCCCTTTGATTGCAACGAACGAGGAAGCTCCACGCTGGATTTCTTGGTACCCCTCAGCAACGTCACGAACCTCCGCTTCTTACGAATCTGCCAAACCACATTCCAGGAATACTCAGACGATACCAGGCTGGCTGATCAGTCGCCCCACTCCATACGAGTGCGAATCATCTGCCCACAGATGGCAAAGACGAAACGTCTCGAAAGATCAAGGCCCAGCACACGTGGCTTCACGTAACATGTGCTCATGAGACTCATCGAACTAGAATTGATCGAGCAACTGCTGCTTCTTGGCTCGATATTCTTCTTCCGTGATCAACCCTTGTGAATGGAGCCGTTGCAGCACGTGGAGCCGTTCTTCAATAGGCACGGATGGAGAGACAACCCTGGGAGAGCGTTCTGGGGATGGTGTCATGGCGTCCGTCTCCCGGGAGACGGACGTCGTACCCAGTTCTCCTAAGAGGAGCGCCTGATAGGCAATGGTGAGTTCGGAAGGAGCGTTGGCGAGAAGACTAGCACCAGGATCTGGTATGATCGCCTGATGGTTGGCTGGGACCAGATCGTATGAAGGGCCCGCATCGGAACGCAGCGGGCGCTCCCATAATAACTGACGTGTTCCAGGCATCGTGGCTACCTTCCGATAGTTGGCGAGGACGATATGCAGCGAGGACCCCTCCAGATACCACCCCCCGGTAGTGAGTTCCGTGAGCCCCTGTGAGGTCGCTCGACTCAGCCCAAACACGACCCATTCACCGGGTTGCGCTTGGGCGAACGCTTTACTCAACGTCACACTGAGGTAAGTGATGTCCTCTTCGGTGAAGGCAGGTATCACCGGTCCTTGCGGTATGGGAAGCAGCAGCCCTTCGGCTTGACGCTGGACATACAGAGTCGTGAGGATAGATCGCCAGTCTTCGGGGCTCAAGGTGAATGGATGCGTAAACCGCTGAGAGTTCCCTGCATGACCGTCAGCAATGACGGCTTGCAACCGGACAAAGCGATCAGCCTCTTCGCACTGTCCACACGCAATCCTGGTTGCCGGTGCGGCAGCTCCATGTACTCCGCCAGCCAGTAACAACGACCCTGCGACCAAGCACACACTGATTGAGACCTGACTTCGCCGAGACGTCCGCATCACCTTCCCCCACCCTTCCTCGAACTCTTGGCGCTGCCTCGTTGCGGGAATCAACGCTCGACTATTCCGCGCGTACTAGTATGCGAAATCCAATCCGGCAAGCACGGTCTGACCAAGCAAATCGCCACCGCCCGCGCCAACTCCCTGCGACCGATACGTGTTGTATTCCGCATGCAGGGCAATATCGGTCCGGTTGGACTGGTGAAGGTAATAGCGAGCCATGACCGTATGCGAATCCACATTGTTGTAGTGCTTGGCGAAGGTCGGGTCACCCTGGCGTTCATTCCGGATCAGATCATAGCGATAGGAGAACAACCAGCCCGGCATATCGAACACCGGGAGCAGCGTCGGGTACCAATCCAACTCGACGAAGGCCCCGTTCCAGGACGCGTTCTGGGCATTGACGATCCCTTGCGAGACAAACAGGTTCTTGCTGTCGTTGCCATGCATCACGGCACCAAAAAGGTTCCACTGACCGTCAACAGTCGTGCTCACATCCACCCCGACACGACTAAACGGTTGTCCGCTTCCCGCCACCGCCTGGCAGGTCGGACAGGTCGCATTCACCATCGTCGGCGCATTCCCATAGGCGCCGAACAGCCCGATTCGGTGCCCGGTCACCACGCCATATCCTCCAAACGACTGAGTCATATGACCATAGAAATTCACATTGCGGCCTCCCGTTCCACAGGTGGTTCCTGCAGCGCATCCGCTGAGCGGGCCTGAAAAGGTATTCGTAGACAGCGCCGCGAGACTGTACCTGAAGTAACCTTCGGTCGCGGCCGTTTTCTTAATGCCTGAGAGCTCAGCGCCCGGCTGGTTTTCGCCGATCGCAAAGGAGTTGGGATTGAGATAGGAACTGGTGGAGGTCCCGCTAACAGTCGACGTGTAGGGTGTACCCGGCAGGTAATGATACATCGCAAACTGCGAGTTCAGGGTCGGGCTGCGCTTCTCGCTGAAGGGCACGTCCAGCTCGAATTTGCCGACTCGCAGATTGAGCAGGTAGTCACCGGGCTCACTCTTGACGCCCATGAACCGTTCCAGCCGCATGAGCCGGACAAAAGCCGATTCCAGATCGCTGTCACTGGCACCGGTCCCGAATCCGGCACTTCCCAAGCCAGGGGTAAACACGACCCCAAACGCAATATCACGATGGAGGGTCCCGAAACTTAAGATATCGAGGCCGGTGAAGCCGAACCCGCCCGTCGTGATGCCCTTGCCATCGGTCCTGACGCTCGCCCCTTGATACCCGACCGTCGTCCGGAGTGAAAGCGGCCAGTAGCCCATGCTGATACCCTCATGGGTCGGCAGGTCCTGGTCTGCTCCTAACTGAAAGCCCTGGTCACGGAAAATATTCCCGAAGTCGTTTAACTTCGGGAAGCCCGGCACGTGACAGACGTTGCAGGAGAACCCGTACTTGCGGGCGAAGGCTGGAATCGCATTGGCATTCTGAACGAGCCCACTCCATTCATAACTCAGCAGCGCGATCAGCCCAAGCGTCACGAGAATGAGACTTTTCGTTCGCAGGTACTGCATGATCCATCACTCCTTCAGTGAGGTAGTGAATACGGCCTCTGTTTGAATAGGGTGTTATGGAACCTCACCAGGGCCGCTTACCCTCCCGCCTTGCAGAAAGTCCGCAGATATGCGACCAGCTTCCATCCCTCTTCTTCATTGAGCATGTGAGGGATAAGAGCCTGCATGCCGGTCCCTGGGCTACCGTATTTAATAATCCAGAAGAGTTCACCATCTTCGCGCTCCTTCTGAAACGCGCAATCCGTGAAGTTGCGTGGGGGATGATTGGCCTGCATATGGCTCGCGGGGCCATCCCCCTTTCCGCTCACTCCATGACAGAGCGTACATTGGCCTTTACCTTCGTAAAGGGCTTTACCAGCCGCGACGGCGTCCGCAGGGGCAGTTCGCGTGTCGCCAAACGGCGCATGGAGGGCCTTCGCTTTTTCCGAATGCGCCTCGGGCACTCGATCCTCTGTGGGTGGGCGAGAGGCGCCCGAGAGAATGACGGCAGCGAATAACACCCCAAGAATCAGCACGTCAGGCCCAACCAACTTATTGTTCATCGCAGTCCCTCCCACTATCGCATCAGAGGCTCGCAGAACGCGGCAGCGGCCCAACGGCGCCAAGACGACACACAACCTCCATCTCAGAGACCTGCATCATCTTCGTCCACGACCTAAACCATGAGTAAGCAAGTCCAATTCCTCTGCTGTCATCAGCTCACAGGATCACAAACACAACGAGACTGAGCATTTGCGAAACCCGCTCATGTGAGTCAACGAAATCCTGTGTAGACTTGCTCCACACGGAATCCTTAAGACTGCCCCGAAATGCTGCACGATCTGGAGCCGATTGGCTTCATGTGCGAGGCTCCGGATCGTGCTTCGGTCCATCGCACCTAACATGGTTGGCGGCGGCACGTTCAGAAGGCTTGTGCGGTATGCATTTCTCTTGAAGCGAAGCGCCCCTCGCCTAATCTTCTCCCGACGTCCCAAGACCAATCCAGGCGCGCAAGAGATCATGTCTCGTCACGGAGTAGGCCACTTTCCCATTCTTCTTCACCGGAAGGTTCAGCAAGCGCTTCTCCTCCATAAGCTTCACAGCTTCTTCGATCGTCGTCTCAGACATGACCGCGATACGATCCTGGGCCATAATTTGGTCCACCGTCATCTCAGCCAGATCCTTGCCGGCTTCCAAGGCACGGAGCACATCGAATTCGCTGACGAATCCAATGAACTCATTTTGATCATCGAGGACCGGCGCGCCAGGGGTATGGCTAGACAGTAATTCTATTGCCACTGCCATCCCATTTTGGCCTGCGTGAAAGGTCAGGTTATTGGTGCCCCGGATCTGTCCCACCGTTCGTATCCCTCCGGCCGGAACCCCCGGTAACCTCTGCATCGACACCTTACTCTGTTCCTTGATCATGGTACGCCCCCTTCAATTTCACCATGCGTGATGGCGATCGAACAGCTCTCCGCACGAGCGCCCTAAAACAGTGCCACCTACGGAGCCGGCTGCAGGTTGGTAATGTGGTAGAGAGCCCGAGCATGACCCTGATCGGTGACATAGGCTTCGATCTTGTCCCCCACTTTGAAAGTGCCTTCCTGATGGGTAGTTTTGTTGACATGCAGCCGCACTTCATGGCCAGCCACGTCATGCACGGTGTAAAACTCTCCTTCAATTTTCAGTACGTCCCCTTCCACAATCCTGGAACCGGCCGTGGCCATCTTACCTGTCGCGGTTAAGTGGACGATGGACCGAGCATGGCCCTGATCGGTCACATGAGCCTCGACCTTGTCCCCTGCCTTGAAAGGGCCACCCTCCAGATGCGTCGCTTTGTCGACATGCAGACGAACTTCGTGGCCAGCCGTGTCATGCACCGTATAAAACTCTCCTTCAATCTTCAGCACGTCTCCCTCAACAAGCTTGGAGCCCGCTGCATATGAGTAGTTTGCGATCCCGACACTGCCGATCAGTGTGAACACGAACAGCGCGATTAGTTGTTTCATACTCTCTCCTTCCGGTTATCAAATGGCTTTACGTTGGTCATCGCATGAATGACGTTCATGCGATGGTCTCTTGTCCTCGTCAGTAACTCAGTTTTCGCAGTATTCCGGCGCGTGGGTTAATGACACATGTGAAGCAAGCCAATTTCCTGCTATGCCCATCCAACGAACAACTATGTGCCGGCGCCGGTCTTGGCGCACTTCTGAGTGCTTAACATTATGAAGTGCAACGTGGGTGCCAAGACCATGACTCCGTGTGACGGGCAGAAAAATGGAGCGGCATTTGATTTATCGAGTGGTTATCACTCTCGGCGAACGAGGAGGCCAACTGGGGAGCTACCGTGTGCTGATCCGGCGTGGCACAGCATGTCAGGATGACACAGATCAATGGCATGCGGCCGCTCGACCGACAGGCACAGCGCTCAATCCGGTCGGAACACCAACAGTAACTCGTAGAACGTCATCACTGCCGACTCCTTTTTCGCAGGTTCCTCCAGCCAACCCTCGTATACGTATGTCTCCCGCACACACCGCCGTCTTCTCCCTCATGAGATCCGCGACTGAAACCGGAGAAGCAGCCGGCGATAATCGCTCAAGGTCACGTGCCAGATTCCTGGCCGCAAGGGGTTGTCCAGATCGTCCACGACCAGGTAGAGAAGAAATGCCAAGAGCGCAATGCTCACCGTAAAGAGGTAATCCAGCCACATGTTCCGCACCCCGATGAACAGCGACAAAAGAATCACTAAGCTGCAGGCAAACATAAACGTCTGCCGCAGAATCACTGGCATGCGTCGCGCCGCGTAGTTCAGCCGGTCTCGTTGATGTCGTGACAGGTCGCGCAAGATCGAGGAAGCTGTGAGGCTGAAGTCCGATGGACGCGATTCATCCGCAATGGCGTTTCGCAACGACGTCATGACCGTGTCGAAGGCATCGCTGCGGTCGTCATCCTGGCGCGACCACCCGTTCTGGATCGTCAGCGCGAGATACGTCTCGATCCCGTCACGCAACTTCTTCCGCACCGGTGTTGGGCAATGGTAAGACCAGAGCCTCAGCTGATCCAGGGCACTCACTTCGTCCTTCATAGCGCCGACCAATTGGGTCCAATGTTCCCACTCCGTCTGGATAATGAACGCTGCGAGTATGCTGAAGATCAACCCGACGATCGAATAGAGCCAGGGAATTCCTCCAAGGTCCTGCAGATCCGCCGCGAGGAGCTGGTTGAGATAGGTCTCGGACGTCCGAAGCCAAAAAAAGACCCCTGAGAACCCCGTGAAAAAGAGCAGCAGTTGGAGGAGCACCCGGCCAGGCAGGCGGCCCGACTCATCGTCAGGGCGATCCGGTATCTGAATGCCACGTGGGATTCGATCAACAGACCGCATGGCGAAGCGCACCTCTCGACGCTCTGACGGCTAACAGGCCACGCACACAGTTCGCCATGATCCCGCCCAGGCTCACGGCCGTTTCAGATTCAACATGAAGCTCGTGAGATCGTGGAGATCATGGTCACTCAATGGAAACTTCGGCATGATCGAACCCGGCGACACGACCTGAGGATCTTTGAAATGCCGCACATGCCAGTCCCGCTCCGAACGGCTGTCGCCGACAAATGACAAGTCAGGACCGACAGCCCCGCCTTCGCCGTGCACACGATGGCAGCCTCCGCAGCCGAACTGCGCGTACAGAGCCTTGCCATGCGCGACCGAGGGATCGAGGCGCGGGACCGCATAGAGTTGCGTGAGCGAGAGGCCTAACAGTCCGAAAACGATCAGTAGGAACAGCGCCCCGCTACCCAACGCAGCGGGGCGGCGGATCGGGTTGCGGGCCGGATTGCGATCGATAAATGGCCAGAACAGCATGATGAGAATCACGATCATCGGAAGGATCCACGTCGCCAGTGGCTCCAGTGGTCCATGAACATACTTCAGCAGTTCATAGTAGAAGAGGAAATACCATTCTGGCACCGGCACAAAACTCGTGTCGGCAGGGTTTGCCTTGTCGGTCAATGGAAAAGGAACGGCTATGGCTAGGGTCGAGAGAAGAAGAAACACCCCGAACATGACGACGGCATCCATATACACTTGGCGGGGGTAAAAGGGCTCGCTGCTGAGCGAAACCCGTTTGTCGATCCAGGGGCCAGCCGGGCCGACACGGCGTAGCACGAACAGATGCAATACGATGAGACTGATGAGCAGGCTTGGCAGAAACAGCACATGCACGGCAAAGAATCGGGAAAGTGTCAGTGCACCAAGGGTGTCCCCTCCGCGCAACACTTTGCCCAACAGGTCTCCGACGACCGGCACAGTGCCGACCATGTTGATGCCAACCTGTGTGGCCCAATACGCGGTCTGGTCCCAGGGTAACAGATAGCCGGTAAACGCGAAGGCCATCACGAGCAGGAAGAGCAGGACGCCGATCATCCACATCGCTTCCCGAGGCGGTTTGTACGCGCCGTAGAGGAAGGTCTGCAGCATATGCAGGCCGATGGCCACGACCATGACCGACGCGCCCCAATGATGCAGGCCCCGCACGAAGGCACCGAAGAGCACATCGCGTTCGATGAATTGGATACTGTCATACGCGTGATCCGGAGTCGGCGCATAGTACACGGCGAGGAACATGCCGGTGACCGCTTGCAAAATGAAAAGAAACAGCGTGGCAGAGCCAAAGACATAGATCCAGCTTGCGCCCCCAGGAATTGGCTCGTCGAGCAGGGTCTTCTCAATGGGGGTTAGCTTCAGCCGGCTGTCGAGCCACTGATAGAGTCCTATCGCCATAGCCCCCTCATGGTTCGGTTCATCACATCCCGTTCAACCAACACGCTCCAACCTCATAACTCCCTACTCGTAGACAGTCCGGCCTTGAACTCTTTGTAGATCACGAGCACGCGCCCGTTTTCGAGTTTCGCAGGCAGGACGTCCAGGGAACGTGGAGCCGGCCCAGCGATAACCTTTCCACCGATATCGTAGACGCTGCCATGACACGGACATTTGAACGTTCGATCTGAGGCCTCCCACCGATAGCCGCAGCCAAGATGCGTACACATCGGAGAGAAAACCGTGAGCTGCTCATCCCCTTGCTTTACGGCCCAAATAGCCTTGTGAATCTTAGTCTCCATCCAGCCATCTTTGATCGCCGCCAGATAGTCCAATTGTATCGGCTCCCCCAACACCAGCGCGTCGGCACTCGCCACGTCTACCCACAACTCTGTCCTCCGCTTGAAGGCTGGTGAAATCAGATATCCGAGAAGCGGGATGGCCAATCCCATGCCAATGACTCCTGCGGCCACGTTCGTCACCCACTGAAAAAACCGGCGCCGCGACCCGCTGGGGACCCTGACGGCCGGCTCGGATGGTTCGGACATTGACCTATTCATGTCTACCTCTCTGTCAACCACTCACAACAGCCGTGTGCATGCATGGCATCGGCCGGTATCACAACCGTCCGCCACACGATGGAGACACCGACCGCCCCCTCGACTCCGAGGCATTGTTCGGCCCACTCTCTCAGAGCGCAGCTCGTTCCGGAGTAATCCGTGATTGTCACCAGTACTCAAGGTGTCAGCTCAGAGTCTGTATGCTGAACATATCGGATGGCGACTCCCGACAAGAACGTATCGAGTCTGGGTTGATCCACCGCCCCCTGCGTGAATAGATACGGGTTCGAGGCGTATGGCGTATACCACCCGTAACCATAGAGACCGAAGGCCGCTCCTGATGGACCGAACAACCCCGCCTCATAGTAGGGACTGGGCAGCATCGTGGCGAGCACCCCGATTGGCCCGAATATCACGGCATCGGCCCCTAGCTTTCGGGCCCGATCTGCGATCTTCTGCCGCAAGGTATCTACGCCGGCGTTCGCGCTACTGACGGTAATCATGGCGAGATCAATGTGCGGACGTGCAGGCTCCACGGAGAGCGACTGAATCGAAGCGGTCTCGTCGCGTGGTGGATACACCTGATCCGTCAGCGACTCCACACGAACCGAGACGCAGGCGGTCAGGAGACTGCCGATGATGAGGATCGACCAGCGGATTCCCGCCTTGAAGTCCATCAATCAGCCTTTCCCTCGTATGGAGCCGTTCCATGCCGTCCTGCGCTTCCTTATGGAATTAGGACGGACAACGTTCATTACTACAGATCCACATTCCGCTTACCGATACAGCGAGTGTAGGAGCATCCAAGACCATCTCCACCCCATATTCACATTCTCAGGCCTCCTCTGCGAGCCGTGGTACACACTGACCTGCATATTTGCTACCTAGGTTTTATTTCTCAAGCTTGTTATAGGCATTGAGAGCCGCCACCTTGTAGCACTCCGCCAGAGTCGGATAATTGAATACGGTGTCCAGAAAGTACTTGAGGCCGCCATTGAGGCCCAGCACGGCCTGGCCGATATGAATCAGCTCGGTGGCACCGGTGCCGATGGCATGGACGCCCAGCAACCGGCGGTCTTCGCGATGAAAGAGCAACTTCACGAGCCCGCTATCATCGCCGAGGATCTGGCCACGGGCAATCTCCCGGTAGCGGGCCACACCGGTCTCATAGGGAATCTTCTGATCAGTCAACACATGTTCCGGGGCGCCGACCATCGACACTTCCGGGATAGCGTAGATACCGATCGGAAAATGGTCGGCCATGGGATCTGTCTGCACATCGAACATCTGGCAAGCCGCCAATCGTCCCTGTTCCGCGGATGTCGCGGCCAGGCTGGGATACCCGATGACATCGCCTGCTGCAAAGATGTGGGACACGCTGGTGCGGAACTGGCGGTCCACCTTGAGCCGCCCCCGCTCATCGGCGGTGAGTCCGGCGGCCTGAAGATTCAGCCGGTCAGTCGCACCGACGCGCCCCGCAGAAAACAGCACCAGGTCCGACACAATTCGTTTGCCTGATTCCAGATGCAGAATGGCTTGTCGTGGCGGACCCTCCACGAGTTCGATGCGCTCGACCGCTTCGCCCAGTCGGAAAGTCACGTGATGAGCCCGCATTTGATGCAGCAACTCATCCACGATCTCGCTGTCCAAGAAATCCAGCAGACGCGTGCGCTTATCAATCAACGTCACGTCCAATCCCAGCGCAGCAAACATCGAAGCATATTCGATGCCGATGACGCCGGCGCCCACCACCGCCATAGTCCGGGGCAGCCGTTTGAGTTGGAGAAGGTCGTCGCTCGATAGCACCACCTCGCCGTCCACTGCAACACCCGGCGGCGCAGTCGGCACCGTCCCGACTGCAATCAAGATGGCTGCCGATGTCAGCGTACGTGAGCCTGCCTCGGAAACCACAACAAGCGTATGAGGATCGGTAAAAGACGCCTCCCCCTGCATCAGCTCAATGTCGTTCCGCCACAGCTGATCTTCTAGCACCTCGACTTCGCGCCGGACCACCTGCTCGACCCGGCTGAGAAGTTGGTCCGCGGTGGGTCGAGCCGAGATGTGCTGCGTCGAATTCCGGCCGGCGACATGGTTATGCTCGACGGACGACAAGACCGCTTCACGAAAGGTCTTGCTGGGGATCGTGCCAGTGCCCAGGCACACACCTCCGATGATCCGGCGCTTTTCCACGACAGCGACGCGCTTGCCTAATTTCGCCGCCTGGACGGCCGCCCGCTGGCCAGCCGGCCCGCTGCCGATACAGACCAGATCAAATTCATACCTCACTGTCATGTTCATCACCCTCTTCCATCCCGGCTATCACTTGGATACGGATACCTTGTCCCTGTATCGAATCGCTGTTCCTGACAAGGCTTTCACTTGGAACTCGTACGGCACCGCCATGGACCCTCCATAACCACCCCAAACCGACGGTCCGTACCAGGCACCATATCCCCCTCCCGGCCCATAGAAGGGGCTGTCATACCCCCACGGATCATAGGCCGGGACGTAGGCGATCTGATGCTCGATGTGATACACAGGCTTGGCAAACACGACCGCATCCGCGCCGAGACTTGCCGCCTTGGTCAGCAAACGCTCTTGCATACGCGCGAAGCTCAACGACAGATCCTCCATGTGAAGTTCCGCGAGACGGACAAAAGGACGGGCCGGTTCCTGGTCCAGCACCTCAACGTCCTCACCGGAAGCCTTCGGCGCAAATCGCGCATTGGTCAATCGCACCACATCCACACTGACACAGGCAGACACCTGTGTCAGGAGCACTATCGCCAGAAATCCAAGAACCATAGATGCTCGAACCCGATGTCCCACTGCCGCGCCCTTCGCTTCTGCACTCACTGGAGCGACCGCGCAATCAACTGGGCTTCGATCGTTAACCGTGTGTGCTCCAGGTCAAGCCGTTTCTGCCGGAATGCATCCATACCCTGCCGATACTGCTGCTCATGGGTGGTCCATTCCTGAAGCAGCCGGGCTTTGTCAGCCGGATTCTGCTTCGACGCAAGGAGTTGGGCTTTGGCGAAATGCAGATGGTTCCGCTGCAACACCCATTGTTGCTGATGCAAGTCCAGGCCAAGCTGATCCAGGGCGCGAAGCTCCTGCAGCACCGTGTCCTGCGTGTCCGGGAACTGATTGAGTTCGTCAAGTCGCTTCACGGTGCGATCGATATTGATATCAAGCTGGACGATGCCCTTGCTCAGCAAACCCAACACCGGATCCACGAACTCCGCCGGCTGCGGCTGGACGCCGGTCATTCCTGCGCATCCCGTCGCGATCATGAAAAGGAGACTTGCGCCCATTGCTCGCCATCGCCCTTCCATCCCGCTCATAGCCCCTCCTCCTATCACGCCGCCCTTCTTACCGGCTCACCAGTTACCAGTACGTGCCGGCACTCGCGCGGCGGCCACCGATTCAATACTGCAGCACCCGTCCTTGCTGGGTCAGAGGGAATCCCAATGGTCCTTCCACTGCCGTTGGAATCCCCGATGAAGGGGATCCTTTCGGAACCTTGCGCGGGCGCTCGCGAACGACCAAAGCGGTACGGTGTCTTACCCCCTCCCGAAGATACTCGACCTCGATTGTCCGCCCAATCTGCATACCTTTCATCGTTCCCACAAACTCCTCGGCTGTACTGATAGGGTGGCCGGCAAGCGACAGAATGATGTCTCCGTTCAGGATCCATGGCACTCCGTGCACCATGACATCGAGCGTACCGGCCCGCAGCCCTGCGTCGGCCGCGGGACTCCCGTCCTCCACATCTTCGATCAGAAACCCTTCCGCGAGCGGTACGGCAAATAACTTGATGAACTCCGCCGTGGGAAATTTCCCGCTGACCCCAACCCATGGTCGTATCACCCGCCCGTGTTGCTTGAGTTCAGCCAGCACAGCCTTGGCCGTGTTAATCGGAATGGCAAAGCCGATGTTCTGAGCACCGGCCAGCATGGCAGTCGAGATCCCGACAACGCGGCCCTGCGCATCCACGAGCGGCCCCCCGCTGTTACCCGGGTTGATCGGCGCAGTGGTTCGGATAATACGCCCGTCGATAAGACCGAGCTTCCCCGGTAATGGTCCCAACCCGCTGATGATGCCCGACGTCAGCGTAAATCCGAGCCCGAACGGGCTGCCGACCACGAGCGTTCGTTGGCCCACCTGCAACTGATCGGAGTCTCCGAAGGGAACCGTGGCATAGGGGCCCTTGTTCCGCGGCAACCGCAACACCGCCAGGTCCGTGTCCGGATCACTGCCAATCACCTCCACACGGACTTGCCGGCCATCGAACAACGTCGCCATGATGGCACTAGCCCGCTCCACAACATGCGCATTCGTCAACACGGTCCCATCCTGATCGAGAATAAAACCGGCGCCGACGCCGGTAGCCGTCGGGTCCAGCAGCGGATGGTCCGAGGTGTAGAGAGAAGACAGAAAGACCGTTGCCGGAGCCAACCGTTGGTACAGCCCGACGGTGTGCTCATCCTCTGACGTCGGTCGTGTTGAGGCAAGGCCCGGCGCATCGATCATCCAGATCGTGATGCATGCAAGGCCGAGCAGGCAGACCCCCTTCTTCAAATGATGCAGGCTCATCTATGACCTCTCCGGTCGGTTGGATTTACGGAGTGACCGATCGTGTCTGGTGTTGACGGTCCCGCAGGACCAACGACGGCTTACCCGCTGTGTCTAGACTCAGGATCAATCTCGTTTTTCCATCGACGTCATGGATGACGAGACCCGACTCTTCCGAGAGACCAAGCCAGATGATGCTCGTCTCACTGCGATGACGCAGGGAGAGATAGGGCTCCTCCTCAGCTGAGAACCCGAGGACGGCACGCACTTTTCCCTGTTGATCAACCAGACGAAATTCCTGCGCGCTCACGACCGCCTGGCTTTGTGCGGCCGTTTCTTCGGCCACGACCGGATCGCCGAGCACCAACCATACGGCGAGGACCCCTCCCGCTAGACCAGCCACGATGGCCATCAGAGGAACAACCCACATTTCCATCTTCCCGCTCATTGCTCACCTCCTGTATTGTTGGTTTCCCGGCGACCGTCTGTGAAGTTGTCCTGGTGATCGTCTGTCCGTACCGACCGCTCATACCGAATCGCAACACCGGACAGATATGTCGTCCACTCTCGCTGATCGGCCGCCCCTTGGACGTAGCTCCAGGGATCCAGATAGAAGGGATCCCACCACCCCCATGGTCCCCACACAGATGAGCCGCTTCCGACGCCGATGGGGCTCAGCGTTGATTCGTACAGTGGGCTTGACCCAAAGGATTCGAGGACATCGACCTTGCCCAGGACCACGGCATCGGCACCCAGCAGCCTGGCACGGGTCAGAATGCGCTGACGCAGTGCATCTTCGTCCGCCGTTTGGCTCGTCGCAACGATCCGCGCCAGCTTCACCAATGCTCGGGAGGGATCAGCGGAGAGCGCTTGCACTGGTTGGTTCCCGCTTCGAGGAGGGTAGTGTTGTTGCGTCAATGGCTCGACCCGCACCGACACGCATCCAGATGCCAGACCAAGCAGTGCGGTGAGCGCGACCACGCACACATACGGTGCAAGACCCTGCGCAGTTCGTACCTCTGTAGCTGGCATACACACCCCCCCAAACTGCTCGCCCCTAACCCAGCGCTGGTGAGCTGAATTTTCGAGAACGACTGTCCTGAGACACATGGACCGCGTCCAGGACGATCTCGAGGAGCATCGAAGGCTCGTACGGCTTATGCAGCCAGGCATAGGCGCCTCGTTGGACAGCGGTGGCCGAGAGATCAGGGTGGCCTCCCGAAACCATAATCACCGGTGTGTCCGGCCATACGATTCGACTCAATGAGAGGAATTCCATTCCGTCGAGTCGTGGCATGCAGTTGTCCGTGATGACGACATCGAAGTGCCTTCGCTTCATTTCGTTCAAGGCCTCTTGCCCATCACTCACAGCATGTACATTGTACCCCTCTTGGAAAAGCAGAACCGTCAGCATATTTCTGACTGTATCATCATCCTCCACAACCAACACTCGCTTTCCATAGCCATCCATGTGACGCCTCCGTTAATGCATGGTTACTGCCGGAGCGCGTTGTGCGCTCAGAACCAACTTGAATCGGTCGAGTGATTCAAGAATGCGTTCACCTCGCCCCCAATCACTCCAATAGACATTCCTGACAGGAAGGACCAGCAAGCGCTCTGGCCGCCGGCTCAGAATCGCAGTGGAAAAGTTGACCGACGGTATCGTGCAATACACCTCCTCAAGCTCGCGAGCTTCCCATGGCGTGCCGATCGTGCGCCCGATCATCGAAAAGAAGGCGGCCAACTCGGGAGCAAGCTCCTGCACCCGTTCCCAGAGCGTCTGCGCACGGGCGACGATCACCATCGTATTCCACAGCCAGCCGCTCTCCATGAGTGCCAAAGCCAGGTCCCGTGACGGCTTTTCGACAAACCGGCTGATGGGATGAATCGACGAATGTTTCTGTTCCGTTGTTGAGATCCCGGGTTTGATCCACCCGTAGTCGGACTCCGCCTCGGCCGGCTCGACCCCCAAGAGAATCAGCGAGTCATCGCAGGTCTCGATCAGATAGTCTGCCGCTGCGGTCACCGACGCCATGAACCGTCTTCCGGGCAGAATAAAATGATCAGACGGAAGGATCGCCACCAGCGCCTCTGGGTCACGATGCAACACATGGACGAGCGGGAGGAGAATGCCGGGAGCCGTATCCCGATTGAGAGGTTGAAACAGCACCGTACCGGGAGTCGGTGAAGTCACACTATCCAACACATACCGGCGATGATGAGCCGTTGCACTGAGAAGCAGTCGTTCTCTTGGAATGATGCGCTGCGCCCGCATCAGCGTCCGTGCAACCATGGTGCGACGCCCGCAGAACGAACAGAACTGCTTAGGCGCATCCGTGCCGAACGAGGCCTGGACAAAGTCTCTCAACCGTTCCCCCTCGCCTCCTGCCAACACGATGCCCCATAGCACCGGCTTGTTCTGTTCCATGACGACCTCTTTCTTCGCTGCTGCCGTTAGCTCGCCGGCATCTCCGCAGATCGTCGTCCCGGCGACCTGCGACTCCGGGACACGGCCGGAATGATGCCGCTTTGATTGCTATTCGCCAGTCGATTGGCTCGCATCACCGGATCTTCGATCCACCCACAGTTCACACACCGCGCCGTCTGAGATCCTTCGCCACACGCAGTAGGGAACGCCAGCGTCTCCACGATGACCAATCCCCAACACCGTCGGCATCGCATCACAACTCCTCCATGGTGGTCGTTTATCTGAATCAGCAGCTCACTGCTCGCCACTGTGTACCAACTCCACCCGATAGAACAGCAAGCCCAGTGCCAGGAAGATTCAAGTTTGCTAAAAGGTGGATCGCTCACCGCTGGCGCGGGTAAATCGCTGTGAGGGAAGGAGAGTGGGCAAAACAATTGATTGGCTTTGGCTGTGCCACGGTGACAAGAAATGCCAGGCTGACACAGCTATGAGATACCAATGAGGCGAGCAGGAGCTGCCTCGTTAGGGGGAGATCACATCCGAAGAGTCACTGCCGGGAGATGGGTGGTGGATGGCGTAGCGGTCAAGAAGACGGTAGAGCGTTCTCCGGCTGATCCCGAGAAGGCGGGCGGCTCGCTCCTTATTGCCCTGCGTCGATTCGAGGACAGCGAGGACGCGATCACGCTGCAGCGCACTGAGCGTACCGGGAAGATCCTGTAACATCGCCTCTCCTTCTGATTTCTTGCCCTTGACCTCATCAGACAGATCGTCGAGCGAAAGAATGGAGTGCGAGGCGAGCGCAACCGCTCGCTCAATCACATGCTCCAATTCCCGCACATTACCGGGCCAGGCATATTTTACAAGAGCCTGCATGGCCGTGGGAGCAAAGGACGTCACCCGCACGTCTTTGTCGGCGCCATACCGAGAGAGAAAAAACTCCGCCAAGACCGGGATGTCTTCGGGCCGTTCACGAAGAGGCGGCAGGATGATCATGACCGTATTGAGACGATAGAGCAGGTCTTCGCGAAACTGGCCCGCTTTCACCAATTGCTGAAGATTCCGGCGGGAAGCCGCAATGATGCGCAGATCCACGGCCACGGTTTCATTACTCCCGACTCGCCGGATTTCTCCCTCCTGTAATGCGCGAAGTAATTTCGCCTGCGCGACCGGAGAGAGGTCTCCGACCTCATCAAGGAAAAAGGTCCCACCACTGGCTTCTTCGAGCAACCCTCTCCGCAGCGCCTGAGCGCCGGTAAACGATCCCTTCATATGGCCGAACAGTTCGCTCTCCAGCAACGAGTCCGGCATGGCGCTACAGTTGACGGCCACAAAGGGTTTCAACGCGCGCGGGCTGTTTTCATGAATCGCCCGGGCAATCAATTCTTTCCCAGTTCCGCTTTCGCCCTGAATCAACACGGAGGCTTTGCTGGGAGCCACCTTCCCAACCAGCTTAAAGACCTCCACCATGTTGCGGCTTTGTCCGATCATGGAGGCCGTACGGAGATGTTGACTCAGTGATGTTCTCAGATGCCTGTTCTCCCGGACCAGCCGACAGTGTTCCACTGCGCGGCTCGCGACCACCGTCAGTTCCTCCAAATTGATGGGCTTCGTCAGGTAGTCGAAGGCACCGCGTTTCATCGCTTGAATGGCAGTCTCAGTGGATCCAAACGCCGTTAACAACACCACCGGCGTTTCAGGGGCAGACTTGCGAAACGAATCCAGCACATCCAACCCCGACAGGGGAGCCATTTTCATATCACTGAATATGACGTCATATTCGCGGTCATGCCCTTTGGCAAGCGCATCTTCGCCCCCCACGGCCATCTCAACCTCGAACCCCGCCCGTCCGAGTGCTTCCGCCAACATCTGCCGATTTTCCCGGTCGTCATCGACAATAAGAACGAGGCCTTTCTGGATCTCCACGCCACTCTCCTTCCCACCTGCCGACCTGCTGCTCATGCAAGCGCGAGGTCGACTGTGAACTGTGCTCCCTGTCCCACCGCACTTCGCACGGCCAGTCGTCCCCCATGGGCCGACACGGTTCGCTGACAGATGGTTAACCCGAGGCCTGTGCCGCCCACGCTCTGGCGAGTCGTGTAAAATGGATCAAAAATGCGCAGCAGAACGTCCGGAGGAATACCCACGCCCGTATCGCGTACCGACAAACGCACGGCGCCGGCCTCTAATTGCGGGCTCCCCTGCAATACAAGGACGCCGTCGACATCACCGCTCATCGCCTTGGACGTAGTAATGTCCAACTCACCTCCTTGCGGCATGGCATGAACGGCATTAGTGATCAGGTTAAAGACCAGCCCGTGAAGCGCTTGAGGATCCCCCAACACCTCAGGAAGCCGAGGCGAGAGACTGGTTTTGATTGTAATTTTTCGATCTTCCAAAGTCGACATCATCACCGTGACAATGTCCTGGATGATGGCATTCAAATCCAGCGGGATCATCTGCGCGCGAAGGCGTGTGGATTCTAAGAGGGTATGGATCGTCCTGACCATCCGGTCGGTTTCGGACTTCAGGATAGCCAGGTGCCGCTGAAACTCTCCCTTTTCGTTGGTTTGCGCCAACAGCTGGAGATGCCCTGAAATCGCATTGAGTGGATTGCCGAGTTCATGAGCCATCACCGCCGAGAGTTCTCCCAACGCCGCCAGCTTCTCATTACGCTCAGCCTTGATCCGCGCCTCTACCAGGATCGCATGGGTCTGTTGGAGCTCCTCTTTCGCCTCGGCTATCCTCGCCGTGAGAGTGTCGTTCAGGTCCCGAATTTCTCCGAGCAGTCTTTCCTTCTCGTCCACGGCAACCCGAACACGATCCAGCATTTGATTAAATTGAATGGCGATCTCCTGGAGGTCGATTGGCCCAACGAGAGACGCCCGACTCGTCAGATCTCCCGCCTCCGCCCTGCGCATCGCTTCCAAAATGCGAAGGATCGGCCGACGTACTTGACGTTGAACCAATGCGAAAAATGTCAAACAGGTCACCCCGACCATACCGATCGCAATGAGTCGCGCCCGCGCCTGTTCTTGCTCGGCGATACGATCAAACTTGGCCACAGAGAATCGACCGCGCAACGCGCCGGTGATCTGCCCATCCATCATAATAGGCGCTGCGATAATCCACGCATGATCATCCGTGGATGCATCGAAGTAGCTCGCTGATCTCCCAGCCCTGAGTTCGGTCACCTCATGGGGCGTGAGCGTTTTTGGCGCCTGCCCCGGATCACTACTCCAAATGATTGGGGCTCCGGGCTGGGTTAGATCGAAGAAACTTAGCCGACGCAGGCCTGGACGAAGTTCGAGAATATCTTGAGCCGTCCGTTCCATCGCCTGCTCATTGTGCACATCCCCCGATTGCTGAACGATCCGACTGATCGTCGCGGCAGCCCGAAGAAACGCCTCGTGACGATCTCGCGCGGCAGCATTATCGATAATCAGCTTACTCACGAGATTGACGCTGACAATCGCAAGCGTCACCAGCACAACTGCTGTGACGATCATCCACGCCAGTAATCCCCTGAATGATTGCCTAGTCATGAGGGCTTCCCTGGATGAGGCGCTCCGCGCATTATTCAAACACACTCGAAGGCCACGACACCAGGCGCTGTTCAAGACGCCACCGCCAGTGGCGAACACCAAATCTTGGCGACGCACACGGCTCGCTTACGACTGATCTACCATTCTTCTGTGGCCTTAACGGAGTCCGTCTCAACTAACATGGTGAAGCTGCCGTCCGACAGAAGCCCCAAGACAGGACGAGAATACAATGCCTAGAGTGGAGGGAATCGCAAGGGCTCGGGTATGTACTGACTCGCCCAGTGGCCTAATCGCAGCCCTCGCGCCTTCCGGACAGGACGACACCCTTCGCATCGGCCACGAAAACAAGTCGACAATCAACACCCCCATAGAGCGGCAGAGTGTCGTAGATTTCCGCCTGCCCCGGCATGCTGGGTAACGTCATATCCCAGACCAACTCCTCCACCCCGTCATCCGCTTCTTTATGAAATTGGGGAGGCCCAAGCTCGAGAAACAGATCAGTCTTGTGCTTTCCAATCCAGCGATCAATGACATTATCCCATGTTTGATAGACCCCGGACAGAACCGGGTCTCGAGCAGCCGTACAGCCCCAGGTGTGAAGCAGCAATAAGAACATCGCCGAAACCAACCACTTTCTGCTGGCAGCATCACTTTTCACATCACAGCCTACTCTTTTGGAGAACGCAACCGAGTTGACTTACGTTCAAGTCCATATGGACATCTTCTTCATGACGTACATTTTATGAGCAAGTCTCATACTCAACGAGTCAGACATGACGCCGCGACAATGACGATTGCTACATTTACTGTTTCATGGACGATTGCGCAACCACCGCGCTTTGACTACCGACGCATCATCTCGTCTGCGTACACGCACCTCCTGTGGCTCAGGTATTGCTTGAGGTAGCGTACAACAGGGATGAGACAGGAAGGCAAGAACAGACAGGCACACCACTTTGCTGGGGCAGAGGGCTCAGGGCAGAGAAGAATAGGGCCAAGCATGCCATTTACTGGGGAATCTCGACGGTGTGCCACTGTGTCATCTGTGTGCCATTCTGGCACAGATGGGCCAAGGCTGGCCTTCCAGGTATTGCAGTCCACAGCGTTACCAGAAACCGGACTCTATCAATGATTGAGCAGTCAAGGCGAGACGGATGTGTGATGGAATCAATCGACGATCAACATCACACTCTCCAGGGCATCTTTCTTCTCGAAGACAGCCCTGGCGAAACAGAACTATTCTGCCAGGCATTGCGCTGCGCACTAGACGATCTCGAAGGATTCCGTCCGCCACGACCAATTCCCCTTACGACGAAACACACAGCAGACCAGGCACTGGCGTGGCTGAAGCTCGCAGCCGAGCATGAGCAAGCCGTCCTGCCCGGACTCATCATCGCTGACCTCAATCTTCCAGGCAATTCAGGGAAGGTGTTTTTCCGTGAAGTTCGCAACGATTCTCGCCTCCGCCAACTCCCTCTGATCGTCATGATGTGGGCCCCCGAGGATCAGGCAGGCTTGACCGTCAGAGACGGAGATCCGGTCGACTTCATGATCAAACCCCTGCGATTCGATGACCTTGTTGAGCGCCTGCACGGCATCCTGGAACGCTGGTTTCAGTACAAACATCTCCTTTAAAATGCTCAGAGGATATCGTGCACAGGTATTTCTATGCTGTCGAACTCTCATCTTGAGTTGAGGTACACGCATTATGGTTCGGGCGTCACTTAAGAATCCCTTTGCCGTCATCGCCATCAGCTTAATCGTCATCATTATCGGCGTTGTCTCCTATCAGAAGATGGTCGTGGACATCTTCCCGGAGATCAACATGCCGGTCGTGGCCGTAGCCACCTTCTATAAAGGCATGGGGCCGTCGGAAGTTGAAGGCGCCATTACGTTGCGACTGGAGCAAGCGTTCCTTCAAGCCTCGTATATCGATCACATCGAATCCCGGTCCCTACCCGGCGTCAGTCTGATTAAGATCTACTTCCATTCCTCCTACGACGTGAATGCCGGACTCGCAGAGATTACCAGTCTCACCTATGCGAATCTCCGGTTTTTGCCTCAAGGCATCTTTCCCCCCATCATCATCAAGTTCGGAGCGGCGAGCCTGCCCATCGCGCTTCAGACGACCGCCAGCGAGACGATGACGGAGAAGGAAGTGCGTGATCTCGCGTACTTTAATATCCGCCCGCAGCTTGGCAATGTTCCAGGCGTCGCGTTCCCGACCACGTTCGGAGGAACCGTTCGCCAAGTCACGGTCTTTCTCGATCCTGAACGCATGCTGGCTCGTGGCATTTCCACGCACGAGATTGTGAACTCGGTCAACATGCAGAGCGTCTTACTCCCGGCTGGAGACGTGAAAATCGGCGACTTCGATTACAACGTCTACACGAACAGCATGATCAAGGTCGTAGACCAGATGAACGACATTCCGGTCAAGGTCGTGAACGGAGTCCCGGTCTTTTTAAGGGACGTCGGCAAGGCAGTGGATTCCACGATGATCCAGACCAATGTCGTGAGGATCAACGGCAATCGGGCCGTCTATCTTCCCATTCTGAAGCAGGCCGGGGCCAACACCATCGCCGTCATCGACGGCATTAAGGACGCCCTCACCAAGCTGATCGGTATTCCCAAGGAGCTGTCGGTCAAACTGCTCTTCGATCAGTCCCTCTATATCCGGCAGGCGATCCATACGCTGGAAGATGAAGGTTTGCTGGGAGGCGGGCTCGCCTGCCTGATGGTCCTACTGTTTCTTGGCAGTCTGCGTTACACGCTGATCATCGCCATGGCGATTCCTCTTTCCGTCACGGCGGCCTTCATCGGCCTGTACTTCACCGGGCACTCGGTCAACATCATGACGCTGGGGGGGCTTGCGCTGGCAGTCGGCCGGCTCGTGGACGACGCTATCGTCGTCGTGGAAAACACCCACCGCCACATGGAGATGGGCAAATCAGCGAAGGACGCAGCCGGGGATGCCGTTACCGAAGTGGCACTCCCGATGCTGGTGATCACCATCACCGTCTTTCTCGTCTTTCTGCCTATCGCCTTTTTCACCGGCATTATCAAATTCCTCTTTGTGCCGCTGGCACTTACCGTCGCCTACGCGATGATGGCGTCCTATGTGGTGGCCCTCACCGTTGCTCCCGTCTCGATCGCCTGGCTCTTCCGAAACGAGAGGCATGGTGACCAGGAGCATCCGGCTCCTCCTCACACCGGGCTCGTCGCCTGGTGGAATCGGATCAATCTCTTCGATCCATTTGTCGTGCGTTACGTGACCGCGCTGCGCTGGTGTCTTAGCCACAAAGCCGTCGTGATCGTCACGGTCGCGATCATCTTTGTGGGTTCGCTATTCATGGCCCCTCGGCTGGCGACGGAGTTTTTCCCGAAGGTGGACGCAGGCTCCTTTATCTTGAATCTCTCCGCACCGGAAGGAACCAGAATCGAGAAGACAGAGGCGATTGTCGCCAAAATCGAAGACTTGGTTCGGGAGGCTATTCCCGCCGCGGAACTGGATCAGATTGTCTCGAACATCGGCCTGCCGCAGGGATGGATGGTGCTCTACACGCCGGTGAATGGTCCCCATCAGGCCTATGTGCTCGTGAGCCTGAAGCGTGACCATGAGATGCGCACCGATGACATTATCGTGAGATTACGCCAGACGCTCCATCGGGATTTCCCAGGATTGAAGTTCGCCTTCCAGACTGGCGGGATCGTTAGCGATGTGATCAATTCCGGCCTACCCGCCCCAATCGATATCAAAGTGAGCGGTCCCAAGCTGAGGGATCTGGCGGCGACGGCCAATAAGATTCGGGATCTTGTGGCAGAGATTCCCGGCACGGCAGATGTGCAGGTTCGGCAAGGAATGGATTATCCGGAAATTCATCTCGACATCAATCGAGACAAAGCGTCTTACGTCGGACTCAATGAGTATCAGATCGTGACGGATTTGGTCACGGGGCTCTCCTCAAACGTCACCTTGAACCCAGGCTATTGGATCGATCCACGGACCAATAATGCCTATTTTGTCGTGACCCAGTTTCCCGAGCAGATCTTGCTGGAGTTCGAAGATTTTCTGAACATGCCGCTCGTGGGAACACATGTAGAGCAACCGATGTCGGTCAGCAGCGGTGGCAACACGCTCAGGGGCAGTTCATTGGTGCTCGGGCAGACACCCTTTCCAGAACGGCCTCGCTTGCCCGGTGTGACATCGACCGGGGGGAGCCCTGTCCTGCTGCGAGACCTGGTGGATGTTGTGCGAAAAGTCGGCCCCGAAACCGTCGATCACTTCAATCTGCAACGGACGATGGACGTGCTCGTCAGCGTGCCTGGCAATGATCTAGGTCGTATCGCGGGTCAAATCGAACAGACCGTCGCAAAACTTGAGATCCCGAAGGATGTGGTGTTGACCTTTAAAGGGGAAGTCGACAGCATGAGGGCCGCGATATCCGGATTCTCCGGGACTCTGCCGCTGGCGATGGTGCTGATCTATCTGGTGATGGTCGGGCTCTTCCGGTCCTGGCTCGACCCCTTTGTTGTCATGTTCGCTGTCCCGTTGGGATTTATTGGTGTGATCTGGATGTTGCTGCTGACTCATACGTCGCTCAATGTGGAATCGTTGATCGGCACCCTGATGATGATCGGGATCGTCGTGTCCAACAGCGTATTACTGGTGGACTTTGCCAACAACAAGTTGCGCGAGGGCATGCCGATCGAGGAGGCCGTGGTGGAAGCGGGGCGACTCCGAATCAGGCCCATCATCATGACATCACTGGCCACCGTCATCGGGCTAGGCCCGATGGCACTCGGCCTCGGGGAGGGAAGTGAGAGCAACATGCCGCTCGCCCGTGCGGTGATCGGAGGCTTGACCGTCTCGACGATTATGACGCTGCTGTTTATTCCGGTTCTGCATGCAATCGCCCGCCGGCGATCGGGAGCCAGCCCAGCTGATACTCAAGGAGAGGTTCACTGAGTGAGACCATCATGGAGTGATCGTTTATGCTCGCTGAAGGAGTTTCCTGAGGGGATATGACACATACATCACGGTTCAAAATCATTCTGATGGTTGCGGCAGGGCTCTTCCTCCTCGCGGTGGCTTTGATGATCCTTCAGGGCCAGCAACCGACAGTGTCCGCACCCGATACAACCCGGGAGCCCAGCCAGGCGACTGAGGGTGTTCCTCGGGTCCAAGTACTGAAGGTGCAACGACGCGACATTCGCCAGACCCTGACTCTCCCGGCGAACATCTCCCCGTGGTACCAAGCGACGCTGTATGGGAAGGTCTCCGGGTATGTCAAATGGATTGGCTTCGATAAGGGAGATGTTGTGAAGAAAGGGGAGTTGCTGGCGGTGTTGGATGCACCTGAGATCGAAGATCAATACAAGCAGGCCGACGCCGATTACCAGATCAAGAAAGTGACGTATGAGCGGTACCTGAGCGTCTGGCAGGATAATCACGACATGATCGCGAAACAGGATGTCGATGTAGCCAAAGCCGCGGCTGAATCCGCTAAGCATCAGCGAGACAGCCGCCGCACCTTGCTGGATTACACCAAAGTCTATGCGCCCTTTTCAGGGGTGATCACGGCGCGATTTGCCGATCCTGGCGCGCTCATCCAATCTGCGACTGGTTCAGCAACTCAAGCGGCGCCGCTGTTTACGATCATGGATATGGACAGCGTCCGGATCTATGTGAATGCCCCGCAGGAAGCGGCACGGCTGGCCAAACCAGGACTTCCCGTGACGATCACCGCGCGTGAATGGGTTGAGGATTTATCGGCTTCGATCACTCGAACCACCGAAGCCTTGGATCCATCCACTAGAACGCTGTTGGTCGAAATCGATGTGCCCAATAAAGACCATCGGCTACAGCCGGGGATGTTCATCAACGCGTCGCTCCATCTGCAACAACACCCAAACGCACTGGCAATTCCTCCGGCCTCTCTCGTTCCAAGCAAAAACGGACAGGAGAAATCTGTGTTCGTGGTCGATTCCGGCAAAGCCAAACTCGTTCCTGTAAAAACCGGCCTTGATGACGGTCTGTGGCTGGAAGTAGTCGAAGGCTTGACCGGTGAGGAGGACGTGGTCGTCGTTGGCAAAAGCGGGTTGACCGATGGGCAAGCGGTTCAATCGTCTGCCTACAACCTTCCAACCGGAAAATCGGCCAAACAGAAAATGTAACTCTTTCCTGTGGAGAGGAAACGATCGAGACGCTCTCCTGATGCGACCAGTTATGCAAAAGCCAATCACCAGCATCATAGTTATGGCACTCGTTGTGGGCTATTCTCACTTCGGGTTCGCTCAGCCAGGGGAACAGGCGCCGCCTGTGAAACCCGTGGCATCCCGTGCTGCCGCAAAACCCGCAGGCTCCCTGCTGACGCTCGCGGAAGCCATCAGAACCGGTCTCGCCACCCATCCCTTGCTCGAGCGCTCGCGCTATAGCGCACTCATTGCAAAAGCTCTGACTCGTCAAACGCAGGGAGAGCGATATCCCTGGCTTGAAGCGTCTCTCGCCGGAAGCAGCGGTTCCCTACGAATTATTACCACCGACGGCAAAGCAATTCACGATCGCGGAGGACATGGATTCGATCCGGGCGGCGCGCTTGCGAAGCACAACCAGAATATGGTGTCGGGCGGATTCCTGCTCAACCAATTAATCTCCGATTTCGGCTATACCGCTCACCGTATTCTCGCAACCGAAGCGAATGAAGCGGCCAGCGAGAAAGAGATTTTGACGAATAAAGCGTTCGTCATCCTCAACGTTCAAAAAGCCTACCTCAACTCGTTGCTTCAGCAGAGCTTAGTGACAATCGCCACCGAGACGGTCAAACAGCGGCAAGCCGTCCGTGATCAGGTGCAGGCGTTGTACCAACATCAACTCAAATCCAAAGTGGATTTGGACTTGATGTTGGTGGAAGTGTCATCCGCGGAGCTCTCCCTGATCAAAGCACAGAATGATCAGAAGCAATCGTTTGCAGCCTTGAACAATGCGATGGGTATTGAAGGACCGGACCGGTATCAGCTGGAACAGATTCCGATTCAGGTGACTCCGAGCCAAGCGGTCGAAACATTGGTCGCCACCGGGCTCAGCGACCGTCCCGAGTTGCTCGGCAATCGAGACCGTCTGGTCGCCAGTGAAGAATTACTCCAGGCGGTCAAGTCCCTCAATTTCGGCTCGCTCTCCGCCGTTGGATCGATCGGCATGACTCAATATGGCGAGGTGCATGATGGAGGGATTCCATCCGATGGGATGGCCCCATTTTGGGGGTTCGGGGCCACGATGAAGTTCCCTCTTTTCACCGGTTTCCGGATTCAGAATCAGATCAAGGAAGCCAGCCATCGTAAAGGAGAAACGGAAGAGGAACTCCAGGCCCTTGCGAATGAAATCGTCTTGCAGATTATTCGGGCCTATCTCACGCAAACCACGAATGCCGAACAGATTGCACTCGAGCAAGAACGCGTGACCTTTTCGAAAGAGGCCTTGCTGCTGGCGCAAGCACGCTATCGCCTCGGATTGAGTCCGATTGTGGAGATCGTACGCGCAACGGCGGTGTTGTTCGAGTCCGAATCTCGCTTGGCGGAAGCCCGGTATATCTACAAAACCAGTGAGTCGGTGGTCGCCTATGCTACAGGGCAAGAATACAAACGCTTCTAGATACCTGGTCTCGCTGCTGCTCGTGATCACGTGCGGCGTCACGACGTCGCCCGCTGCGGAACAGATGTCGTCCCCGTCATTGGCTTCGGCTGGCACCCCGTTGAGCTGGGAGCAGGCGATTCGCACGGCGCTTGAGAAACAGCCGCTCATCAAAATGGCAGCGCACGAGGCCCTGGAATCTCAAGCCCTGGTCAAGCAGATCGAATCCGCCAATTATCCGCAGGTAACCGGCATTGTCTCAAGTTCTGCCGGAAACACCAGAGTCTTGGCGAACCTTGGGATTTCAGGCTCACTACCAAAACCTACCAACTACCTGACAACTCCCGGCATTCGCGCAGATTATCTCATTACGGATTTCGGACAGACAGCGCATCGCATTCTCTCCCAGAAATTTCTTGCTGCCTCCGCCGAGAAAAGCCTGTTGACGGCCAAAGCCCTCACGATCTTAAGCGTGGAGCAAGCCTATCTCAATTGTCTGAAACAGCAGCGGCTCGTGGACATCTCCCGAGAAGTCTTGAACGAACGCGAACTGATCCGACAACAGACGGAGGCGTTCTACCGTCGGCAATTGCGATCCAAGCTGGATCTGGATTTTGCGTCAGTCGAGGCAAATCAGGCAGAGGCGGTGCTGATCAAGGCTCAGAACAACCTTGTATTGGCATTTGCCGCTCTGAACACCGCCATGGGGCTTCAAGGTCCCGGGAACTATCGCTTGGAACAGGGCCTCCTCTCGATTACGCCAATCGCCGCTCCTGAATCTCTGGTTCAGCAAGCGCTGACTCAGCGACCGGAACTTCTCGGCAGCATCGACCGAATGCAAGCGGCCGAGGAAGCACTGAAAGCAGCCAAGGCCCTACGGTTCGGATCGGTGACTGCGATCGGCACCTTGGGTTACACCTGGTGGGGACGCGAGGAACGGCCCAGTGGAAAGGAGGTCAGCAATCCCGGAGCGCAGCTGGGCTGGTACGGGCTGGGAGTGACTAGCTCACTCCCGCTGTACACGGGCGGCCGCATTGAAGGCCAGATCGAGGAGGCCGACGCGCGAACGGGAGAAACCCAAGCCACCACTCGATCGATCACCAACGATATCGTGTTGCAGGTGGCGCAAGCGTACTTTAGCCGGTTGACCGCTGCGCAACAAATCACCGTCGCTGAGGAGAAGGTTGCCCACGCGCGCGAAGCCCTGACATTGGCACGCGAACGGTACAAGGCCGGCCTGGGGTCTATTCTCGATGTGACAACCGCGACGACTGATCTCTTGAGCGCCGAGGTCGGGCTCGCTGAGTCGCAGTATGACTATCGAGCGAGTGAAGCCGCGCTCACCTATGCGACGGGAGTCGAGTATGCGCGGTATTGAGACAGAACTCTCGTCGATCGCACGTTGGTTATCGTTGTGCCCATGGTGCGTGTCGATCGTTGTCCTCGCATCCGGCGGGTTCTCCTGGTCGGCTGAGCAGGTACCCGAGAAGTCCGTGCAGCAGCTGGTTTCCCCATCGTCACCGAATATTCCCCAAACAAAGGGCGCCTTCCTTGGGTACGAGGCCGCGATTCGCATTGGTCTTGCTCATCACCCGCTGCTCCGCCGTTCAAAGGAGACAGCGCTCGCAGCGGAGGCGGTCACGGATCAGGCAGCGGCTCGGTACTACCCGGAATTGAATGCCTATGCAATCCAGACCGGAGGGACCGTCCGCCCGCTCAGCGCGTTCAACGTGGGTGGTGCGCAAAATAAACCGACCTCCTATGTGGAAAGTGCGGGATTTCGAGCGGACCAGCTGATTTACGATTTTGGTCAAACCGCACACAAAGTGCTGGCGGAGCGGGCCGGCCAGGAGGCCGCAGAAAAGGATATCCAGACACACAAGGCGACGGTCGTTCTCAGGGTGCAACAAGCCTACATCCACTGCTTGAGGCAAAAGCGTATCGTCGAAATTGCAGAAGAAACCGTGCGGGAGCGAGGTGTCCTGCGGGATCAAATTGCGATATTGCACAAGCGGGAGTTGAAGTCCAAATTGGACCTCGATTTCATTTCGGTCGAGCTCAAGAATGCCGAGATTCAGTTGTTGCAAGCCAAGAATGAACTCCGTGCCGCATTCGCAGGGCTGAATCATGCCATGGGAGTCCGGGGCACGGAAGACTATACCTTGCAAGATCTACCTGCCCCAGCGGCGTCGTTGAACACACTGGAGGCACTGATCACCCAGGCACTGGAGGACCGTCCGGAACTACTCGGCACAGTTGATCGGATCAAACAAGCGGATGAGCGGCTCAGCTCTGCACAGGCGGTAAATCTTCCCAGTATCGTAGCCCAGGGAATGTCTGGCGTCATCCACTTCAGCGATGCCCCGGTGAATCAATATGCCGGGTCCCATCCCGGACAAACCAATCTTTGGTGGGGGGCGGGAGCAATAGTCTCCGTGCCGATATTTACTGGGTTTCTCATCGAAAACCGTGTTGCAGAAGCGCGGCAACAGAAATACAAGGCTGAACAGAAAAAGGTCGATCTATCGAACAGAATTGCGTTGGAGGTAACGGACTCCTATCTGGCGCTACAAACAGCCCGCCAACAGATCGTCGTCGAAGAAAAAGAAATTGAGTCGGCACGCAGTGCGCTCACGTTGGCCAAGGAGCGATACCGGCTGGGACTCGCGTCAATCGTCGACGTCACCACAGCGACCACGGCACTATTGGCAGCGGCGGTCCGCCTCTCAGAGGCGCAGTTCGCCCTACAAGCTAATACGGCCGCAGTGGCCTACGCGATCGGGAAGTCCTATCAGGACTTCTAAATTTCCACTGGAGAACAGCGGTCCCCACGCTCTGTGTCGTCTCGGTTATTCAAGACGCCCACTCTCTTCCTCAGCAATTCTTCGGCAGTACACCAATCCTTGAGAACACTTAATTCGGCTTTTTACAATTCGAGCCAATCGCTTCGGACTCTCTGAATCGTCGAGGTGATACTCCTAACAACGCGCTTCGCCTATGGTCTCAAAGCGAAGAAAATAGCACCTACATCAGCACACCAATTTCTTTGGACGGTGTGTGTCGCAGAACCGCAAGTAGAAGCGTCCGGTGGTCCATTTGGTTGTCCACGCTCACCGCGGCAGAAAGACACCAGTAGTTTCAGCTCGTTGCAAAGAGCACCCACGTCCTGAAAAGGCTGGTGTCGACAGTTCGATTCTGTCCCTCGGCACCACATCCCCTTCAAAAACTTACTAAACTTCCCCTCCGTTCATTTCACTCAAACACCACGATTTCTGCCGTTCAGTTAATTTCGCCCGATTGGCTATCCCATATGAACCGCCCCTCCAGGGTTGCTCGTCCAAGGCACCGGGTCAGATGACCCGATGTCACAGTTGGAATAATGCCTGGCCTGCGCTTCCACCAAGTTCTGGCTGGAACTTGGTTAATACACCTGTAACATTGGAGGATTATGCTGCAACAGCAGATACAGCAGTAGGGAACAGTCTGAGCGCGTGTTCACCGGGTAGCACACGATGTCCACAAATGCTTCGAAGAAAATTCTGATTGTTGAGGATGAGACCGACATTGCACAGTTGGTGAAAATCTACCTCGAGAAAGAAGGATTTCGTACCGTCCATGCAAAAACGGGAACCGAAGGCCTGAGGCTCACCAAGAGCGAGCATCCTGACATGGTCATCCTTGATCTCATGCTTCCCGAGATGGACGGATTGGAACTCTGCAAGAAACTCAGAAGCGAGCAAGAGACCGCCCTTATTCCCATTATCATGTTAACGGCCAAAGCCGAGGAATCCGACACCATCGTCGGCCTTGAACTTGGCGCCGATGACTACATCGCCAAGCCGTTCAGCCCCAAAAGCCTTGTCGCAAGGGCCAAAGCCTTGTTTCGCCGGATCGGACGGGCCAATGACACCCAGCAAACGTCTTACCACTACGGCTCACTACTTATGGACCTCCCTCGCCATGAAGTCGTGGTCGACGGGAAAGAAGTCGGTTTGACGGCCAAGGAGTTCGGGCTCTTGGAACATCTACTTCGAAATCCTGGTCGGGTTCTTACACGCGATGTCTTGCTGAATTCCGTGTGGGGCTACGACTACTATGGCACCACAAGAACCGTGGACGTACACATCCGTCGCCTGAAACAGAAACTGCCTGCGCTGAATGAAGCGATCGTGTCGGTAAAATCGCTGGGCTATAAGTTGTCTGATCAGGCCCTGACAAAGTAATTCCTGTGCGGCTCTCCTCTCAACATCTCGCGATAAGGCCTCGCCTAAGAGGCAGCATAATCTTCCTGCTCCTTCTTTCCCTCAGTTCTTGCGTTCATCCACCCCGCGTGGAGGAATTCGAAGCCAGCATTGGACAGCTGACACAAGACGAACTGACTCGCCGGTTCGGTTACCCCCAACGGCTCAAACGTCTGTCGAACGGAGCCGAAGCCTGGGAGTACGAATTTTTATCGGGACAGTCACGTTGTGTCGGCTATCGTGTCTATTTCGACCGCGAGCTGCGTTCACAGAAATGGGAACCCATTCCCTGTCGGTGAGACCGTAGACACGGCACTGAGCCACTGCGCGGACGTCATACACATCGCAAGACGGGACTTCCTCTATCCCTCCTCTCTATTTTCCCCTGCTGACCACGCCACGTGTTCCCAAGCATAACGTCCGTTCAAATTCTCATACAGATCACAGACGAACCAAGATTCCATTGTGATCGAGTTATATCTCTCCCATTCCGTCCTTTCGCATCATCAACACAATGATAACCGTACTCCTGTAACCAAGAATTGAGGCCGTCGTGATCTAACTGTGCTTTTGATCTAGTACAACTCTGTCTGGAAAGGGGAACACGCCAATGGCTCAGACCATCTCTCCTCGACATAAACAACCGGGCAGATCAACCGAAGCTGCCCGCCGCGCGGCTCCACCTCCGAATATTCGACGCGCCGATCTTTGGCTGGAACTAGTCAGGCAGCGCGCGGTGCTACTCGCGAGCGCCAATCTCTCGCTTGCCGCGGAGTCGGCCGCAGAACTCTATGCGGACCCGTCCGACCAGGCCTCGACCGATCTCGAGCATGACGTCACGCTACAGATAAAAGTACGCACTTTTGAACGGCTTCGACACATTGAGCACGCGCTGCAACTCATACACATGAAAGACTACGGACAATGCCGCCACTGTCATAGAGACATTCCGGATGAGCGGCTTAAGGTCCAACCCGACGCCCAATTCTGCGTGCCCTGTCTGACAACAGTCGAACAGAAAGCAGCCCATAACTAACGCCATGACACGTTTCATAACAACGACACATTATTGGAGCCCAGCTGCGCCTCTCACGCACCTGGCCCCCGCGCTCGTCCCTTCCTGCCAGGAGAAGGGACGAGCCCCGGTCACTCCACCATAAACGTCACCTGGTTACTGGAGGAACATGCCAAGACTTTCTAAAATCCATACCCGACAAGGAAACGATATACGATGTGTCCGCTGCACCGGATTGCGAGTGCCGGAGATCATGAGCGAAGGAGGAACGAGAGTGTGGGCGCTTCGTTGCATCCACTGTGGAGATATCACCGACCGGCTCATCGCCCATAACCGGACCCGTCGAAGAGACCCGCTCACGAGGCGGCCTCGTACACCGATCTATGGAAGCGACCGGTAGAAAAAGAAGAGACTTCTCCTATCCTGACGATCCGTGCCGCTCACGTCTTTTATTCGACACCCTGACCGGAACTAAACTCACTTTTCCCTCTATACCTCGCACCTTCCGATACACTCCAACAAAGCTTGGTTGACTGAGTGACAGCGACGAAGCTCGTCTCACCGACTACCTGGCCACAAACCGTGGACCTCGCGGCAGTGAAACAGAAGATGAACACACATTGGGAAGCTATGTCGCAGGTTATGACTGAAGGGTGCGGGCTACATGAGAACCGACGTGCGCGCCCGCATCGCGGGCGCGCACGCCAGTCGTCCGCCCTACCGCTGAAACCGTTGCGGGATTCTGAACCCAGTGATTCTGATGATGTCGTCGGTCGCATAGTCATCGACCTTCGTCATGTTTGTGTCGTCGCTGTGCTGGATCGACAGGTAGGCGGTTTTCCCGTCGCCTGAGAACTTGAAGCCGGTCGGCTCGGCAGAAGAATCCTTCACAGAGAGAATCTTCACACAGCCATCCGTCTTGTTGTCACGATCGGCACCATCCGGCAGACAAGCGAAAATATCTCCGTTGGGATGATCCTCAACCACATAATGATTGCCGGTCTTCGGCTGGAACGCAAAGTTATCCGGCTGATTCATGTCGGCGTTGCCTTCCACGAAGCGGTTCACCACCACCGTGCACTGGGCTGCGCTGGCTGTCAGAGGGGCGGAATCGACCGCACACAACACTTCTCCGTAGTTGCCCCCTTCCGCCAGACCCGTGTTGGTCCAGCAGAAGCGGACGCCGGGGCCTTGAAACATTTCATCGATTTCGAGATCCTCCGGCCGATAGTAACCGGTTGCACCCAGGGTATTCGCATCGGTTCTGGCATTCGCCGCGCTCACATTGACCCAGGCGCCATTGCCGATTTCGCAACCCTGCCCGAACTGCTGCGTGGTGTTCTGACAAGACACCTGGAGAGCATAGACATTGCCGGCGGCCAGTGGAGACTCGGCAAGCGACGAGACCGGATCCTTCGTAGTCCGTGGAGCGGCGGGAACGAACTTAAACATGGCCCCGCCATCGGCATTAGCCGGGCTTCCCGGACGGAGCTCATCACCCGAATACACGACACCCTCGGGCGTGATGCCGATTCCTTCAAACGCGATCTTGGGCAACGCGGTGCGCTTCACGATCGACGTGGAAGGCAAACCGTTCTCATCGACAATGGCACCCGACGCCCGATCGGTGATCGTCTGGTTCGTGACGGTCAACGGATTCAGGATCTCATAGGCGCCGCCGTCGCTGGTTTCTTCAGTGGCAAGGATCGTCTGCCACGGTGTCCGGCGAATGCCGTCGCAAGACGTCGTCCCACGAAGGACTGTCTCCACCGACCCATCCGACAGCTTGATGCGCTGCACAGCCGGATTGAACTTCTTGATGAGCCCGCCCGGCAAAAAAGTCCCGAGATCCTGACGTCCTCCTTCGATGCAAAAGATGAGATGGGTCGGGTTCTCATCGCTCGGCCAGAAGGCAAACATATCAGCCGCATTCGCGGCATGGCGTGTCACATATTCCGCCTTAAGGCCATCGGCCAAGAGCACCTGGTCGGAAGCCCGCTGGGCCGGAGTGCGGTAATCGCCGCCGGTCTGAGCCGCCGACTCTTTCAAGGGCCGCCCCACTCCAAACCACACCTGTGAAGTCCGTTCCAATCCGCGCTGAACAATCGCCCCGAAATCCAATCCGTCGAACCCTTCGAACTCACTCGCCAGTGCGGGCATCACCGGTGCCGCAAGGATGGAAGCAGCCAGGCCAACTTTCGCTGCCGACAGGCCCCATTTGGTCATCGTTTTTTTGAGTCGCATCGTGAATGTCTCCTTGTCGAATCTTCTCACTACGCCGGACGAGGCCAGCAATAGCGAGCGCGCCAATATAGATGTTGCTACCTTTGACTGACCGAACACCCCTCTCCCTACCTCCTGTTTCATAGCTACCCCTCCTCCGTCTCGTTGCACGAGCGGTCGTGGAGCCGCTACCTCTGCCTGTCGCCAGCGGGCGAACGAAGCTGCAGTCTTCGATTCACCACCCGGCGTTCGGCACAATATCCAACGCTACTCTCACAGAGGATCGTTACGAATCGATCTGTGTCTGGTCAAATACTCGTAACACTGGAGTTAAGAGATGCATGAAATAGACGGGAGGAGGATCGAAAAGGGAACAGGAGTGCCCATTACGGCTATCGCGAGAAGAGCTTGAGGAACCAGGGTTTCAGAGGGTACGGCGTGCCAGCCGTACCCCACGATCTGTGACATTATTCCTCAGATTCACACTTTCGGCTACTTCCTCGCGTCTGGGGTAATATGCAAATCCGTAGCGTGAGCCCACACCTTCACTGGCATTTCTCCCTTAGAGATGTAGATCACAGCACTGAGAATAATCCAATCTCCATCTTTCGGCAGCGCGGTGGCCGATTGAGGGCTACAGCTGCCGAACACTTCAACCGAAAGAGACCCGGTATCGTCGTCCAAAACAAAGGTGGCCTGTCCATAGAGAAGACACCTGGCTTCGTGCATCATTGAGAAGAACGGCGGCACAGCCTGCATGTTTCGGACGAACCCGTGGAGAGAAACAGCCCGAAGCTCATAGGCAGGGGCCTGAGTCAGCAGAGTCTGAATGGATAGCTGTTCGGTCGCTCTGGACAGCGAAGGGATAGACACCGACAATATAGAAAGAACCAGGACAACTGAACGCACTGCTGATCTCAAGACTCCGCAAGTCGCTGCCCGCATGCTAAATCCTTCTCTCAGCTACCTTGTGATTGAGGCCTAGACTTGAAACAGCGCGAAATAGAATTCCCACGCCTATACCCTTGAACTATGCAATTCGTCATTTCGCTAGGCCGAGCGAGGCGAGACCTGTGGCAAACAACAGAAGTGCGGCCGGTACTGGCACCGGGGATGCAACAAAGCCATGGTAGCCCCCGGTAGAACTATAGAACGTACCTACGATAAGTCCCGCATCGTTGATGCCCGAGGCATAGGTGAGAACAGATGATTCCTGGTTGATGATCGAAAACAGATTGTTTGAATAGTAAAATCCCCGGACGGTCGTCCCATCATGGAAGCTACCCACGATATCACCGGAAGCATTGATGCCTGATGCATTGGTCCACAGCGCACCGGGTACTGAAATCGGACTGTAACCCCCTCCACTATAGAGGAATCCATGCTCGACTAAACCGGTATCTCTGAACCGCCCGACGATCTGTCCGGCATTGTTGATACCCATCGCATCGGTAAACGTAGAACCCGGCACCGAAAGGATAGAGAAGGTCCCGTTCGGATGCAGCAAAAATCCCTGCTGGCTGTTCAACGTGCCGACCGTTGCCGCAAATGTTCCCACGACATGTCCGGTATCATTGATCCCCGACGCCTGCAGGAACCGCCCGTCTGTACTGTTTATCGGGGTGTAGGTCGTTCCATCGTACCGGAACCCCTGAGTCGGATTGGTCCCGTCAAAATATGATCCGACGACGGCACCGTTGTTGTTGATACCGAACGCGCTGGTACTTGTCCCGTTTGAAAAGGAGAGCGGGGTGAAGGTTCCACCTGAGCCCACAAAGGCTTGGGCGGGAACTTGAGTGCCAGCGCGCTGGACATACCTGAGAACAAGATGGGCATGAGGCTGAGGAGAATCATCAAGATGCGAGGCATATCGAACCTCCTACGCGGTGAGAGAATGAAATCCAAACATTGGTCTTGGCATTACTCGGGTAGTCGACGCTTCAAGACCAGAGAGAGGAGCCCAAGCCCGGTCGTAAACAACAGAAATGCGGCGGGTATAGGAACGGGGGCGACGAGGGTCACGCCCGGCGAGCTTACGATCTCGCCCAACGGGGAGATCATAAGCTGCCCTGATGGGGTGCGCCCGGTCAGCGTGATTTGTCCCGACCCTAATTCAACGGTTCCTCTGGCGAACCCCGTTCCGGTCATGAGGACCAACCCGTCCCTTCCTGATATGCGGGTAGTTACGCTTCCCATATTGCTAGTGCTGGAAAGATTAAGGTCCTGGACTGCGCTGATTTCAAGCGGTCGACTACCGGCGTTCACCGAGCCTCCGCCATTGATTTGATTCGCCGTGAGCGACACCGTCCCTCCGCTCCCTGCGGGCTGCACGTTTGCGAGCGTCGCCGTGCCCAGGGCCACCATGTCCAATCCGCCACCTCCGAATAGGTCGATCGTTCCGGTGAATGCGATGTTTCCTGTTGAGAGCAAACCCAAGGTGCGCGTCCCATAGATCGACAGGCTCGTGCCGGTACTGTTATCGAATGCAAAAATGGTTGCACCGGAAACCGGATCGAGCACGCCGGTGTAGGAGGCCCCGCCGGAAAGCTGAAGCGTGTCGGTGTTGATGCTGATGGCATCGGACGTGTTCAGTGTCCCAAGCGAGGTGAAGGCCCAGAGGTCCAAGAGCGCGGCCTGGCTGGAGGCAGTCCAGAGACAGAATGCAACCATCCACATAATCATATGCCGACGCCAATTCATCGCAGTCCCCTCCATCGTTCAACGCATGATACCGTCCGAACCTGAATCGGTCCGCAAAACACCATACGGTGCTTCGAACAGTACTGAGGAAGGCTAGATAGCTCCAGTTAAGATTCTGTTAACGGAAGTTCGAGGCAAGGATAGAGCCGACGCGAAACGCGCGAGAAAAGTTAACACACATTTAACCAAACGCTCTTGAGACCGCGCTGAGACCTGATTATCCTAACGCCAGCCTGCGGCAGAGTGAAGATAGCTCTCTTCCCATTACCCGTCATCGTCAGGAGAAACCCGCACCCGATGGATCTGACAGACCCGTCTTTGTATATCAACCGTGAACTGAGCTGGGTGCGTTTCGATGAGCGTGTCCTCGAAGAAGCACTCGACCAGCGCCATCCTCTCCTCGAGCGTCTGAAATTCCTCTCCATCTTCAACAGCAACCTGGACGAATTTTTTATGATCCGTGTGTCCGGTTTGTACTGGCAACTACAGAACGGCTCCGTCGAAGCGCCGCCGGACGGCCGCACGCCGGAGGAGCAGATCCGGGCGATTCATCAGGCTCTCGCCCCACTCCTGGCCCGACAGATGGCCTGCTGGAAAGACGATCTCCTGCCGAAGCTGCACGATGCGGGCATTCAGATACGGCCCCTCTCGGAAATCTCGCGCGAAGCGACTGCACGGCTCCGGGACTATTTCAAAGCCGCCATTCTCCCGGCCTTGACCCCGCTGGCCTTCGACGCCGCCCATCCATTTCCCCATATTTCCAACTTATGCATGAATCTCGCCATCGTGCTCCACGACGGCGAGCACCATGAGCGCTTCGCGCGCCTGAAGGTGCCACGTCTCTTTCCCCGTCTCCTCCGTGTACCACAGGAAGCCTCGCCGGATACCGGCTCAGGAGGATGCCCTGGCAGCTTCGTATGGATTGAAGAAGTCATCGCCGCCAATCTGGATCTCCTGTTTCCCGGATGCCACGTCGCAACGGCTTATCCGTTCCGCGTCACACGCGACGCGGACCCCGACATTGAAGCTGACGAAGCCGCCGATCTCCTGCAAGCCATTCAGGAAAGTCTCCGCCAACGGCATTTCGGCTCTGCGGTGCGGCTGGAAGTCAGCGCGCAGATGCCGGAGCAGATCCGTCAGATTCTTGCGCAGAACCTGCACCTCGGTCCCGACCAGATAGACGCAGTGGAAGGCCCTCTTGGCATGGCCGATCTGATCGAGCTCATGAGGCTGGATCGGCCCGATCTGAAAGATCCGCCGCTGCCGCATAAAATTTCGCCGCTCCCCGCCCGTGGGGATCTCTTCACTGTCTTGCAGGAACGCGATCTGCTCCTGTATCACCCCTACGACAGCTTCACGCCTGTGGTGGACTTTCTCCGCGCAGCCGCCGCCGATCCACAGGTGCTAGCCATCAAGCAGACGTTGTATCGGGTGGGGCCGGACTCACCTGTCGTGCAAGCCCTCATGCAGGCCCGGGAGAACGGCAAAGAGGTCACCGCGCTGGTCGAGCTGCGGGCCCGCTTCGACGAGGAAAACAACATTCAATGGTCTAAAGAATTGGAACGGGCGGGAGTGCACGTCGCCTATGGACTCGTCGGCTTGAAGACACACGCCAAGATGTGCCTGATTGTGCGGCGCGAGGACCACGGGCTCGCGCGATACGTACACCTTGGCACCGGCAATTACAATCCTGCGACTGCGCGCGTCTACACCGATCTTGCGCTCTTGACCAGCAATCCGGCCATCGCCTCCGACGTCGCCATGCTCTTCAATGCGTTAACCGGGTATGCGGGGGAACATCCCTATCGCTGCCTGATGGTCGCCCCGAGCGGGGTGCGCAAAGGCATGCTCGAGCGGATCGAACGGGTCACAGCCCAACACCAGCAGACAGGACAGAGCTATATTGCCTTCAAACTCAACGCCCTCACAGATCCGGCCTGCATTCAAGCGCTCTACCGGGCCTCCCAGGCGGGCGTCACCGTCGATCTACAAATACGGGGTGTCTGCGGCCTCCGTCCTGGCGTCCCCGGCGTCAGCGAACGGATCACCGTCACGTCGCTGGTAGGCCGCTTTCTCGAGCACAGCCGGATCTTCTATTTCCGATCAGGCCAGGAAGAGGAGTTGTGGCTGGGAAGTGCCGATCTCATGCCGCGTAATCTGGATGGCCGGATCGAAGTGATCTTTCCCGTTGAAGCCGTGCACCTGCGCCAGGCCATTCGCGACGACATTCTGTTCCCCCACTTACGGGACACGGCACACTTACGCCGGATGAATGAAAAGGGTCTGTACGAACGTGTGGTTCCGCAGCCGGATGAAGCGGCGCTCGACTCCCAGCAGCGGATGCTCGACCAGGCCGGCACCTGGAACCAGCCCTCTCTAGAGCGATGATGCAGCAGCCGGATCAGACCGCGACATGAGCGCGGCGTCTAGGCCACATCCAAACGCAGCAGCCGGTTCCGGTGGCCCTCATAGTCCGGCACGAGACGCTCGTACGGCTTCGGCATCAGTGAGGAGGAGATAAGGAAATCCGCCGATGCCCGGTTGCAGGCGATCGGAATATTCCAGACGACGGCGATGCGGAGNNGTGAGCAACTTTCCGGTCGTCCCGGTTGCAATGAGGTGATGACCGGCCAGCGCCTCGCGGTTGAATTTCGCCCAGGCCAGGAGATCCTGTTTCTTATTATCGTGCGCCACAATCGCGATTGTTTTTTCGCCCGCCATCGATACAGTAGTGTTGCTCATCACTCCTCCTCGCTCATGAGTCTACGGACTTGATATCTCCGTTCCTCACACAGTATGGCAGAGTCTTGTTACAAATAGATGTCATGACGAGTTCCCAGTGGCATCAACCACTTGAGCGAGTATCTGTCGGCCAAGAAGGACCGTGGACCATCTAGATGAGAGGCTTGGGACGTTCACACCACCGGCCCGGCTTCATGACCGTGCCCATGGCCACAACGGCAATGATGCCGGCGAAGAGCACCAGCGTTATCATGAGGAAGAACGCACTGCGCAGATTGGGAAGCATACAGACTCACCTCCTTGCCGCTCGCAATGTTATTCACATTGACCGACATCCCTGACGGAATCCGCCGCTTTCGATCTACTCCAAATACTGCTCTGGATCGATGACGACCCTCTCGATCGGTCCTTCAGCCGGTATCGTCAGAACATGAAGCTGGCCGCCACACTCCGGTGACTAGGCATGCATGTCTTTTCTATTCGGGAGAGGTTAGGGACGCTGGATCCCCAGAGCACGGTGTCGGCTCCGATCACAATGCCCGTAGAAGTGAGAAAGATGCCGATCAGCGTCCCGAACATGATGGTCTCATCCTATCGCACGCTCATCACCAACAGGTTGCAGCCGGCTCAAGATCCCGTTAACCGTGAACATCCACGGGAACACACCGCGACGCTTCATCGCACCGGACCCGCCACCAGATATGACATTCTTATAACCTCACACCAGCCCATCGAGTCGTGCAAGAAACGCCGCGACCTTACGGCTCCTATGGCGAACTAGAATAATTAACACAACCGTTACAACAACCCGAGCATCGCGTAACGGCTTATCCTTTATATATCTCTTCGCGATGTCTACAACTAAGCCGCCAGCCCGCTTCATCCCAACTACAGGTATCCCCTACCGGCAGGGCTCCCTTCGTGCCATCCTATGGCCGGTTTTCACCGGGTTGTTGCTCGTCACTGCCTCCTGTGGAGACTTGCAGGATCCGGCCTCCGGAACGCAAGGGGCCTCTCCTACACAACCGTCCATCACCCCGGTCTCCGAACAACAGACCGGAGGAACCGCAACGCCCGGCGCTGATGCCTCCACATTTCCGGCCGAATCAGCCCCCGCGCTTCCATCACCCGAGACCACCCTGCTTCCAACAGAGATGCCCTACGGCCCGCCGTCTCAAGCCCTGACGGAAGAGAAGCCAGAGACGCAGCCGGTCACGTTCGAATGGAACCCAAGCCCTTCCGGCAACGCGGCGGGATACATCGTCCGTGTCTCGACAACCTCCGCCCAGGCCCACTATACATTTCATACTGGGCGGGAAACCCGGTTGGTAGCTGATCTCCCGAGGGGAAAGAGCTACATCGCGACGGTCCTGGCCTACAATATCGCCGGGGAAAGCCTGCCGGCGGACTACATCCGATTCGATCTGTTCTGATTCCTGGCAAGATCAACTTAAGCGGGAATGACCTGCACGAAGGCGGTAAGGAGCTATCATGCTCACCCGGCAGACTCGTGAAGAATCCGTTTTCCTGCGAGCGCCGTCAGTGTGCTGCTGATCCTAACGCTCTCGCCTGATTCAGCAGGATTGCATCGAGCCTGATTCGGGATTGGCTCTGAAGGCGTTTTACATCATCTCGCGCGAGAAGCGGATCGGCAAACGCCTGGTCGGACGGTGCGATTGGAGCCAGCGGAAACATGGTCAAGGCAGAGCGCTTGGCAGCCGGTCTGTTCTTCCAAGGGTTATAGAGCGGGTCGCCGACCAGCACCATCCGCCAGCTCACCCAGCGACTGGTCAGGTAATAGGACTCGACCAGTGAATACTGGCCGGTCAGCAGCAGCGCAGCGAATTCGAGCGGCTCCGGGAAAGTATCCAGGTAAGGCTCTCCGACAGAGCCGAGCGTCGCGGTAATCCCATGATCCAACGCATTCTTGCACCAGCCTGACTCCCCGGAGCTATGGAGACTCACGGCTTCAGCGGAGGCCATGTGATACCCGATCGCCCCGGTCCGGAAGGTAAAGGCATCTTCATATTGTCTCAACCGGTACCAGCCAGCATAGAACGCCACATCCGGCGCGGCGCCGGGACGCTGGAAACGCACCTCCGTGTTGTCCAGTTGCGATCGATACGTGGTGTACTGCGTGACAAATTGATGCAAGTCTCTCAGGCTTTGATCGTAGCGGCCGTACGTGTCGGAGGGATCCTTGACCGGCAATCCGCGCGCATCCAGATAGACCGTCCCCGTCAGCCCCTGCCGCTCAGCCTCCATCGCGCGATCCACCAGCCCGCTCGCCAGATCGGCGGTCGAGGCATCGAGCCGGCTCACCATGAGAACAGGGATTTCTCGATGTCCTGCTCCGGATTTCTTGAACGCATGATGCAAGGGATTCGCCCGACGCCAGGCCGCGCCGTACAGCGGCCGATCCCACCAGAGCAGGCTCAGTTCATTATCGATACTGGCATCGCCATGCTCCTCCGACAACTGATTCAGTTCCATCGCGGCCAGACCGAACACACCATAAGCCCCGTACACCTGCTCGACCTGTTGATACAGATCAGCTCGCCGGTCACGAATGGGAAGGCCCACCGATCCCAGCAGCAACTGCATCCCCTCTAATTGCAGCGCTCGCATCTGCGTGGCTGCCTCACTCCCGGAGCCCTGCCCATCCTGGAGAAGTTCGTGCCGCAATTGCGAGAGCCCGGCCACCCCCTGATGGTCCCGGACGATGGCCTCCAATCGTGAAGACCACTGCGCATCGGCCGCCGGCCTCAGCTGCCTGACCCGCTTGGTGGAGGCTTGGACAGCCCCGTCGACGCGCAGCAAGAATGCGATGTTGCGTTCATAGGTGACCGGACTATCGACATGCGGCGCGGCAAGAGCGGGAGCGGAACCAGAACTCACGGCGATGGCCCCGGCCCGACGTTCGAGATCCTCCAGCCGCACCCGCGCGATACCGAGTCTGGCGGCCGCATCGCGACGCCAGCGCTCCTCGTCGTCCGTGAGCTTCGGAGCGGCAACCCGGAGCGGAACACCAAAGACCGTCACGACCACACGAATCGATTTGTGAATGCCCTGCGCTTGGAGCATCTGCCGGAGAGGCGTCACCAGCCGATGTTCATAGTCCTCCCGGCTCATGGTGTCGTCGAGCGGAAGATCCAATTTGGCGATGTGCTGCACAGGTATTCCCCGGCGCGTCGCATAATGTTGCGCGACCGAGAGACTCTCACGGCTATTTGCATTGGCAACAATCACGACCTGATTCGGGAAGAGCTCCGCCCGAACAGTGGAAACATCGAAGGCAAGGATCACGCCCTGGAGAATCGACAAGAATCCGATGAGGAACACCGAAACAGACATGGGGCCTGGCCCCTTCGCTCTCAGACAATTGCTTCGCAACATCTTCAGCCTTGCCGTCCCAAATCGGCTGCCAGCATCGTCCTAGACCAGGCCAGCCCTATGCGAAATTTACGCATCGGTAATCCACCCCTAACTCCGTCGCAACGTCGGATGTGTAGACTGCAGACAATACAACAATATAAAAGGAGGAACAGATGGTCACAGTCGGACAATTGATGAAGAAAGAACTGATTACGGTGGACGCGGGGACATCGGTGATCGATGCGGCAAAACTCATGAAAACCTGCAACGTATGCAGTGTGCTGATCGCCGAGAAGGGACGCATCATCGGCATCGTCACGGAATCGGATATCGTGAAGAAAGTCATCGGCTCTGACCGTGGTCCATACTTCATCCCGGTGGAAGACATCATGAGCGCCCCAATCGTCGGAATTGAAGAACGATGTCCTCTTACAGAAGCTGCAGACTTGATGAACAAGCACCGGACTCGCCACCTGGGTGTCATAAAAGGTGGTTCGGTCATCGGAATTCTATCCGTCCGCGATCTACTCCAGCCGGTTTCTGTCGACGAATTCTAACGCTCTCACCCCCCCCTCCCAAACCCTGTCATGCCTGCTCTTCCGCGACACTCGCGGGAGGGCGGTGTCTGTCTATGTCGTGAACCATGGGTGCCGGACAGGAATGACGCAGGCAGGGCGAGGAGCCTGTCCGACATTGCCTTCGTGACGAGGCGAAGGAGATGTGATCAGCTGCGAGGCCGCAGGCCGGGAAAAACCGGAGGCGTATTCGCTGAATACGCTGAGGATTTTTTCTGGCCGAGAACGACGCA
>CXWL01000314.1_pt1 | contig 44694 bp, 44 predicted proteins | sample 590931 | NCBI WGS metagenome assembly CXWL01 (sample SAMEA3498368, study PRJEB10139) | groundwater metagenome | biome: water well; material: biofilm material | place: Germany | collected 2015-04-27 | reverse complement strand
GTTCATTTGGTTTGTCTGGTTTTTGGGTTGAACTAAACTAACCAGATGAACCAAACAAACAAAATAAACCAGATAGACCTGGTTAGGCCTATCATCGGCCGATGTCACCTAAGGGCTGGTCTGTCACGGTCAAGGTTCCACGCGGATTGTGTGCAAGATCGTTAGAGGTGTCGAGCGCTTCTCGGTCCGGCGTGGGGTGGCAGTCCGGAGTCATCACCATCCCCCAGTGCTGATTCTCGCTGCATGTGTTGTCGATCAAGAGCGCTTCGGCATGATGAAAGAGGAGAATGCCACTGAGCATATTCTCCCGGCATCGGTTCCTGACGAGTTCCGGATGGCTCCCAGGATCCCGTACCGCGATTCCGAAGTGGTGGTTGCCGCTACAGACATTGTCGGCAATCCTCGGTTGTGCCCCAGCAAACACAAAAAAACCCGATTCGCGGTTACCACACACTTCGTTATCGATAAATGTCGGTCGCGATTGCGGGCCATAAATCACGATGCCGGACAGAATGCCCTCAGTGGCGCGGCATTGTGTCACGGTACAGGAGCTATCGAGGAGGTTCATCGATGAATTCTGATCGCTTCCGACATATCGAAACGTGATGCCGGAGATGCGACCGCCAGGAACCTGTTGCAGATAGAGCGGTCCTCCGCGACGGGAAAATATTTGCACCTCATCTCGACCGGCTCCCACCAAATGAATCGGTCGCCCCGTGATAAAGACTTTGTCCTCATAGATTCCTGGCCGAACGAAAACTTGATCATACTCTCCGGTGTCGAGTAGCGCTGCGCTGGGTCGCGGGTATGAGTCACCGTCGTTTGCGTCGACGATCAAGGTCTTTCCTCCGAGTGGATTTGGCGGAGGATCAGTCATCATAGTCAAGTCCTTTCACCGCATCTTTCTTGTTCTCGCCGTGCTCGAGCGAGATGGGCGAGACGAGCGGGAAAAGCGCGACACGAAGTTCGAAGCTCCAAACACGTGAGCCTTCGACCTGTAGTCTTCAGATCACTTCACACGTCACGCGAGTCTCGCTATTCGCGCTTGTCCCGCGCCGGTCCACGGCTGAGCGGCATTATTTCGGCCTCGAGCCGGCAAGTCAAGTTCCAGCAAATCGTTTACTGAAGCCACTTTGTGAGCACATCTTCTATATTTGTCAAGCGAGGATTCCGGTGAACAGGTCGTACAATTGTGTCGCAGAGGTTGTTGCAGTCCATCGGTAATTTACAGGACCGGAGGGGGCCAAGCTCTTGGATTCCCATCGGTTTTTCCCAAACCTGCCGGTTACTTGGTGGCATGGCGATTGCGTTGTACAGGAGAGGAAGGACACCGAGACCTTGTCGAGCAGTACGGAGGCATTATGATGAAGCTGTTTATGAGCATGCTTTCGGGAATGGTCATTGTGCTGTTTTCTCTCAATCTCGCCGCCGCTGCTCCCTCCAATGTGCAAGACTCGTCACGACATTTGTACGATCGGGTGATGGAGGAATACAAACATAGGGACTATGCGGCTGCGTTGGCTGGTTTTCGATTCTTTCTTGAGCTCCATGGACAGTCCTCGCTGGCAGCAAACGCGCAATACTTGGTGGGAGAATGTCAGTATCGATTAGGGCGTTACAAGGAAGCCTTGAAATCCTTCTACCAGGTTGTGTCGTACTACCCGCTAAGCCCGAAACTCGCTGCTTCGACTTTGAAGATCGGGCAAACCTATTCGAGGTTAAAGGATCATGACAAGGCCCGTATGATGTATGAGCGAGTAGTCGATCAATATCCTGAAAGCGCCGAAGCCGAGTCGGCGAAAAAAGCGCTTGAGGCAATGACGGTGCGGGATGACGAACCGAGCGCTCAATTGACGGGTAACAGCCTCTCGGAGTAGGCGCTCACTCCTCATCGCTGACGCGAAACAGTTGAGCTAGTTGAGGCACCGTATAGGACGTGTGAGACTTCAAGGTGGTCAACGTGATGCCGGCTGCCTCCAGGACAGTTTGGATCTCCTGTCTCCGAACGACCTCGTCCGGCTGAAGGGAGTTTCCTTCTTCAAGCAACACAACCTGCTCCGCCGCCTTCGTTCCTGGGTGGACTAACACAAAATCGAGTTGCTTGAGCGCGATCTGCCTCAGTACCTGGGAGCGAACTTTCCCTTCCGCCTCGACGCTGACAACAGACCAGAGTGGAACTCTCGCAAACACAAGATAGTGGTCTTCGACGGCCAAACGGATAAGATTGTAAAGCAAGAGATCGTTGTCGGTCAGCAGAGGTTGGGGGCGTAGTGTGACACCTGGAGAAAGCGCAAAAGGCTTCGTGCCGGCTGGTCCAGCGGTCGACGAGGTTTTCATTCTCCACACCAGAAGAGCCAGGAGTGCGATGGCAAGGCCAATGAATAGATTGTCCATTGTGCAGCTACCGCCTGTAGACGGACTCACGCCAGCGAGGCCCGCTAGGGACTATTGTGCCAAGGAGTACAGGATGGTTCGCGCCGGTTACAGCCGGGATATTGCCCCACTGTCCGGTCACGGTTTGGTAGGCCAATAGGGCAAAGGCCACCGCCTCAAACGATTTACTGTCCCACCCCAAGGCCTCGAACGTAGTCACCGGAACCGGGGCGAAGACCGCCGAGAGATGGCTCATGATGGCACGATTACGGACTCCACCGCCGCCCACCACTACCTCATCGATCTCACTGGTGATCCACCGTCGCGAGGTTCCCACAGCCTTCGCTGTCCACATGCTGCAGGTCGCCAACAGGTCTTCGATCGAGAGGTTGCGTTGTTGTTGGATGGCGATGATCTCCTCAATGAGATCAGGGCCGAACGCTTCCCGCCCGGTCGATTTTGGCGGCCGCTTGGATAGAAAGGGGTGGGCGAGCAGCTTGCCCAATAGTCGTGAGTCGACCTGTCCTTTCATCGCCAGCTTTCCATCCCGATCCATTAATAGGCGACCATCGGTCATACGCGCCATGAGACTGTCCAGTACCATGTTGGCCGGCCCCGTATCGAATGCCTGCACTCCGCTGAGCTGTCCCCCCTTGGGTACGTAGGTCACGTTGCTGATACCTCCGAGGTTTACCACCAACCTTGCACGACGCGCATGTTTCAGGAGCAGCGCATGTGCCGCCGGCGCCAGTGGAGCTCCTTGACCTCCTGCCGCGATGTCGCGTGGACGGAAATTGGCCACGGTGGTAATCCCCGTTCGTTCGGCAATGACCGCCGGCTCGGCGATCTGGAGGGTCGAGCGTATGGCCCCGACTCCCGGCGCATGGATGCCATGGGGAAGATGATGCAACGTTTGACCGTGAGAGCCGATCAATGCCACGTCGCTCGGTTGAAGTTTTCCCTTTCGAATGACGTACAGCGCTGCGTTCGCAAACCATTCTCCCAGTAATGCATTGAGGTGGCACACCTCTGCGACTGTCCCCGAAACCGATGTAGTGAGAATACGCTGTTGTAACGAGTGTGGATAAGCCAGTGTGTGTGCGGCGAGCGTATGCGCCTTTAGGGTGCGACCTCGCCCAGTAATGTCTACCAGCGCAGCATCGACACCATCGGCGGATGTTCCAGACATGAGTCCCACGACACGCATTCCTCGATCCTCCAGTGATTGCCTTCGATGTATGGTAGAACCGCTACGCTAATCGAACTAGCCGGAAGGGTCAAGCAGGGAAAGCATCATGACCCAACGATCGATATCGGCCGGCGTTGCTTCGTTGACAACAAGGAAACCCAATGTTACCGTCCTCGCCCATGCTGAATCTCCGATTGCCCCGCTTGGTCTTGATAATCCTCATTGGTTACGGTCTGGTTGTTGCGCCTCAACTCTTTGCCTCCTCTCCGATGGAGCCCGTCAAGGTCGTTGTCACGATTCCTGTCTTAAAAGATCTCGTAGAGCAAGTCGGCGGACCCCATGTAAAGGTGACCTCCCTACTGAACGGTTATGAGAACGAACATACCTATTCCCCGAAACCAAGCGATCTCGTGGCTGTCCGGAAAGCTCGCGTACTGTTCGAAGTTGGGATTGGGCTTGAAGTCTGGGTCTCTTCGTTGGTGAAAAATGCCGGCAGCCCATCACTTCGGGTTATCACCACATCGAAAGGAATTGCGCTTCTTCGGGATAGGCCGGATCATGCCGGCGGCGAAGACGAGCGAGGGAATCCTCACGTATGGCTGGACCCTGAAAATGCGATGACGATGATGCGGCACATCACCGAGGCGCTCATTCAGGTTGACCCAGCCCATGCGGCGGAGTACAGGACGAATCAGGCCTCCTACCTTCGGAAACTGGACCAACTTCGAGGAGAGTTAAGCGATAGGCTTGCGCGCCTTGTCGATCGGCGATTCGTCGCCCATCACCCAGCCTGGCCATACTTCGCACGACGTTTCGGGTTCGAGATCGTTGGGACGATCCAGCCGCAATCCGGGAGCGAGCCATCGGCGCTCCAAATTCACGGCCTCATAGCAAAGATCAAGAAGGACAGAGTCAAGGCCGTGGTTTCCGAGATTCAGCTGAGCCAAAAAATTCCAGAACTCTTGGCCAAGGAGACCGGCGCTCGCGTGGTGGTGCTTACCACGCTCACAGGAGGCCTACCGCACACTGATACCTATCTCGACATGCTCCGTTACAATGTGCTCCAATTGGCCAATGCGTTGGAAGTGCCCTAGTCGAAAATATTCACGTCCAAAGGTCATAATGCCGCTGGCTCAGAAGGTCAGGAGGCTTGAAGACTATCGAACGCGCCGACCTTCAGACTTCTCATAATTCTTATGTCGCCTCCGATCATTCATTTTGACCACGCCACGTTTGGGTTTCCCGGAGTAGTGGCACTCGAGGATATCTCGCTTGAGATTCAGTCCGGAGAGTTCGTAGGGGTTATTGGGCCCAATGGGTCTGGTAAAACGACTCTTTGCCGGGCGGTCCTCGGTTTAATGGCTCCGATGAAGGGCCATCTGAGAATTTTCGATTGTGCCTGTGATGAGCTACGCTGTCACCACAGGGCCAGGATCGGCTACCTGCCTCAGAAGGGTGTCGTCGATCGTAACTTTCCTGTCACCGTTCTTGAAACGGTCATGATGGGGCGGTATGGCACGTTAGGTCTGTTTGCTCGACCATCGGGAAAAGATCGAAAAATTGCCATAGATGCCCTGGCGCACGTGGGAATGGAGGGGTATCGAGACGGTGCGTTAGGCCACCTCTCAGGAGGACAGCAACAGCGGGTCTTCATCGCCAGAGCCTTGGCCCAGCAACCGGATGTGTTGTTGTTAGACGAGCCGACGACAGGATTGGACATTACAACGCAGCATAATGTCATCGAGTTAGTGCAACATCTGCACGAAGAGTTGGGCTTGACCGTCCTCTTGATTACCCACGACATCAACATGATCCGTTCGCGTGTGGACCGGCTTGTACTCCTTAAGACCCGCCTCTACGCCGCCGGGCCTCCTGCCGATGTCCTGAAGCCCGAGATTCTCAGCCAGGTCTATGGCAAAGACCTTGTTATTGCAGACAATGACCTCGTCATTGTCGAGGACTATCACCACCATCACTGACCATTTTTCACGATGCTCGAACTATTCATGTACGACTTCATGCAGCGCTCTATTCTCGCTGCTGCCATGGTCGGAGCGCTCTGCTCGGTCATCGGTGTCTTCGTCGTGCTTCGAGGGCTGGCGTTTATGGGGGCCGGTACGGCCCATGCGGCGTTTGCCGGAGTTGCGCTCGGCTATCTCATGGGCTGGCCACCGCTACTTATGGCCATTATTTTTGGCCTGGCCACGGTCTGGGTTACGGGATGGGTAGAAGAAAAGGGCCGGATGAAGCTGGATGTCTCTATCGGCATTCTCTATACCGCCACCATGGCTCTGGCCATTCTCTTCATCGGCCTCATGAAGACCTATAACGCTGAGATCTATGGCTACCTCTTTGGAAACGTGCTTGCCGTGACTAATGAGGAGCTGGGCATAATTGCCGGGTTGAGCATCGTCGTCCTCGGCGCGATTGTGCTGTTTTCGAAGGAACTGTACTTTATTGCATTCGACCAGGAAATGGCGGAAGCCTCCGGCGTGCCGGCCCGGCGCATATTTTTTCTTTTGCTGACCCTGATTGCGCTCACGGTAGTGATATCGCTCAAGACCGTCGGCGCGATTCTTGTCTTTGCGATGATCTTAATACCGGCCTCCACCGCCTACCAACTGACTCATAGTCTCTCGACGCTGACTTGGTATTCAGTTTTCTTCGGTGTCACCTGCTCAGTGGGAGGGGTCCTGATCTCCTCCTACTGGGATATTCCCTCCGGACCTGCCATTGTGTTGCTCGCCACAGCGCTGTTCTTTGTTGCGGTCATTTTTTCTCCCAAGCGACAGCGGCAATCTCTTGCCACTACTTGATTTCAACTCCCTATCACACGTTGCTAACTGAATTCTCGCCCACTTCCATGTTGGCTCTCCTCCTGTAGGGCTATCCATACAACGCTGTGTCGACTATGAGACATCATTTCTCATAGGGAAGGGCACAAGAGCTGCCACGGAATTGTCCGGGAATGATAAGGGCCGTAAGTATTCATGTTGAATAGGCAATTCCGGTCATCAGATCTCAATGGAGCGGAGTGAGCTCGGGGTACCGAACTTGCCTTGCTGACATGGAGAAATGCGTTTCTGTAAGCCATTCACACCAATACATTACGGAGGGTTTATTCAATGGGTATCGTTATAGCTCGATGGGGTTTGGCAGGTTTCATAGCGATTAGCGCGTTTGTCTTAAGCAGCCAAGCGAAGGCAGAAGAATGGAAGATGGAACAGGGAGGAATAGAGCCTGGCAAAGTTGTGCTCGGTATGCGCGCCGGATTTGCCCCATTGACTCAATCGTTGACGACTAATAGCTCAACCGACGTAGCATCCTTGGTCAATTTCCAAGCCCTGTATAGCCTCAACAAGTGGCTCTTAGCTGGGATGATGTTGGAGTGGGAGCGTCATTCCGTGAATCAAGAACAGCCTTACGTGGACTTGGGCCATCAAGATACAGTGTCTGTACTCCCGACCGTTGAAGTCCGTCCGGTCAAATTCGGCCCGGTTGTTCCCTATGCCAATATGAGCTTTGGTGTAAATGTGAACAGCTTCGGGGGGAACGCCGGCAACCAAATTAGCCCTAGCAACACATTTGCGTGGAGACTCGGCTGGGGCGCAGACTACATGATCACGAAACACCTTGCCCTCAACACGGAAATGGCCTACAAGCGCAACGACGGCCATGCGACGGTGAGCGGAGGTCTCAACAATGACTGGAATGCCTCTTCCTTCGGTTTTCTCTTCGGCGGAAAGCTTTTCTTTTAAATTCCGAAGATTCGAGGCAGATGTAATGCCGTGGAATCCCTGTGCCTCAAGGGTTCCACGGCAGCTACGGGAGATGGTGAGTCGCAACGGCTCACCGACAAGGAGCCTGCCGGCTATTCCTGCAGGCCTTGCTTGCTTCTGCTCCATACCATGCCGGTCTGTTCCTTTGAGCTAAAACCGAGCTTTTCGTAAAACCCAGGCATGCGGGTACAAAGCCAGAAGAGTTCGACTTTCTTGAGGCGGGGATGGTGTAAGATGCGCTGAACGATGTCTGCGCCGACGCCTTGACGCTGATAGGCCTTGTCGACGATCACATCCCAGATGGTTGCGCGGTAGACATAGTCGGTTAATACCCGTCCAAATCCGATTAACAGGTCACCGTCCCAGGCCGTGATAGCCACATCGGTGTGGCGCAACATCTCGCGCGCATCCTCAAGGCTTCGTCTTTTGGCCCAAGGAGCTTGTAGGTAGAGACGGACGAGCTTGGCTGGGTCGAGATCTTTCTTCTCAGAGAAGGTGATGACAGGCTTGAGGGTCGGGGGCATCTTGTACTAGATTATCTCCCAGTCACGGTAGATTCATTCACACGGAGTTTACGAGGAACACCATGGCAACGCAAGTCCGAACCTGCCCTAAATGCGAGCAATTAATGTGGCTGAATGAAGATCAGTACGAACAGTTGGATGTGGAAACAATTCGAGGAAAGTGTCCTCAATGCGGATCAACAGTTCGATTCAAGCTTGTCTCGCAAGGAGACAATGCTGCCGGCCCTAAAATGGGCCATTAACCGCTTCGCGGAATGTTCAATGCTGAATGTTTAATGTTGAATCTGCAATTCATCATTTAGCACTAAACATTCAACATTTCCTGTTTACATTCCCCTTCCCGCTCCATCAAGCTCAGGTTTGTTGCCCGGTAGAATTATATTCAGCGTGGATCGATACTCGCCTGTGCGGACTTGGTCGATGCGTCCCACTTCGATCTCTTTATCCCGTTGCATCCGTTCCAGATGATCGAGGACTGAAAGGAGAGGATGGACGGAGCCAAGCAATCGTCCGACCTCGAAGGCTTCCAGCGATTCCACAAATAATTCGTTCAGCCCTTTATAGGGTGTCCCACCGCTCTGACTCCGGAACCGGGAGATGATTTCTTCATACTCTTCGATCGCCTCCAACTTGGGCTTCACGCCGGTCGGCACCGCCGACAGATGAACGATCGGCGGCAATTTTGACGCATAGATTTTGAGCTGAGCAACCAATCCCCCGATTACATCCAGGACATCTGCAGTCTGCATGACCTTATCCTTCGAGGCGGTATTGAATACGCCAAGCTGGGGAACCTGTCACGATTTTCCGATACCGTGATGAGGTGTGAGACTATCAAGGGCCTGAATAACCAGGTCAATATCGGATGGAAACGGCTTTGTATATTCCTGAAACTCACCGGTGGAAGGGTGACGGAAACCGAGGGTCCTTGCATGCAACATCACGCGAGGGATTTCGACATCTTCTACCATGCAAACTTTTTTCCCGCCGTAGGTCTGATCCCCCAGAATCGGATGGCCCAGGGATGTCAGATGGACACGAAGCTGATGCGTCCTGCCTGTGCGTGGGTACAACAGCACATGGGAGGCGAGTTTACCGAAGCGATGGTCAATCTTGTATTCCGTCACGGATTCCTTTGGTCGAGCCGTATGGGCGGAGAATTTTTTCCGTTCCTTCTTGTCACGGCCAATTGCCAGCTCGATCAATCCATGTCCTTTTTTGGGCACGCCGTAGATGAGAGCCTCGTACACCCGTGTGATCGTGTGACATTTGAATTGAGCTGAAAGGGCACGATGGGCTTCGTCTGTCTTCGCAATCACCATTACGCCCGAGGTATCCTTGTCTAGACGATGGACTAGCCCAGGCCTTTCTTTTCCGCCGATCGTCGACACCGTGCCGCCGGAGGTCTGAAAATGATGGAGGAGGGCGTTGACCAGCGTCCCGGCCCAATGACCCGGCGCAGGATGGACTACTAGACCGGCTGGTTTATTGAGCAGCAGCAACACGTTGTCTTCGTAGAGAATCTCAAGGGGAATCGACTCGCCTTTGAGCTCTAATGGCTCCGCTTTTGGAATGTCAAAGGTGATCGTATCGCCAGGCTTAATCTTTTGACTCGGTTTGACTGTTTGGCCGTTGATCCGTACGCGCCCTTGGCCAATCAACCGTTGTAAGGCTGAGCGAGACAACTTAGGTTCACGATTGACCAGAAAGATATCCAGCCGTTTGGGCAGCTCGCCGGCTGTCACAACAAACTCGGTTACCATAGAAGAATCGTCCTTATCAGCAGTGTCGGTCTCGCTACTCTAGCGTAAGGCTCCATGACAATCGAGAGGCCTGTTGTTCACTTCTTGGCAAGACGATCCGGCCCCTCCAGATCCGTCAGGTTTGTATTAGGGTGGGTGGGAAACATACCGTGAGATGAGCAGGATAACTTGGACATAGGTGAGGGCCGGGGTGATCTCAGCTGCACTCATCGAGTGAACAGATTCTGATCATGCGAGTTCCGGAAGAAAGGAATCAGCACAGGCATCGTTCGAAGCGCTGGCCATGTGTCGATGGTGCGAGGGTTAGGCGTGACCGGTCTTGTGGGTGCGGTCGGCGATCTTTTTTCGGAGGCGGGCTTTTTCTAGGCTGATTTCAGCTTCTTTGACTTCGGATGGCAGGCCGCCGGCGTTGAGTCGCTGCTCGGCCTTCTCGACCGCAGCTTGGGCGCGACCCACGTCGATATCTTCGGCCTTTTCGGCGATCTCGGCCATGACCGTGACCTTTGTCGGAGTGACTTCTGCAAAGCCCCAGAGAACTGCCATATGGTTGGTCAAATCCCCAACGCGATAGCGCAGCTCACCGATGCGTAAGGTAGACAGAAAATGACAGTGTCCCGGCAAGACACCGAATTCACCCTCTGAGCCAGGGGCGATGACCTCATCCACCTGCTGGCTCAAGAGCAACTTCTCCGGCGTCACCACTTCTAACAAGAACGTTCCTGCCATTCGTTCCTCGTGAAATGTGAAAGGTTAGAGGTAAAAGGTAAAACCGATAAAGAGGGTTCTTCTCGTTTCACCTTTTACGTTTTACGTCTCACGCCGCTAGACTTTCACTCCCATCTTTTCGGCCTTGGCAATCACTTCCTCGATCGGGCCGACCATGTAGAACGCCTGTTCCGGGAGGTGGTCGTATTTGCCGGCGAGAATCTCTTTGAAGCTTCGCACGGTGTCTTTGAGCTTCACGTACTTTCCTGGTGAGCCGGTGAAGGCTTCGGCGACGTGGAACGGCTGTGATAGGAAGCGCTGAATCTTCCGCGCCCGGGCCACGGCCATCTTGTCGTCTTCCGATAATTCGTCCATACCGAGAATGGCGATGATGTCTTGGAGGTCTTTGTACCGCTGCAAAACAGATTGGACCCCTCGCGCGACCTTATAATGATCTTCTCCGATGACTTGCGGGTCAAGAATACGCGAGGTGGAGTCGAGCGGGTCGACGGCTGGATAGATACCCAACTCAGCCAATTGCCTCGATAGCACGGTGGTCGCGTCCAAGTGGGCGAAGGCTGTGGCCGGGGCCGGGTCGGTCAGGTCGTCTGCCGGCACGTAGATGGCTTGCACCGAGGTAATCGACCCACGTTTGGTGGAGGTGATGCGCTCTTGTAGCTGCCCCATCTCAGTCGAGAGGGTAGGCTGATATCCGACCGCGGACGGCATACGGCCAAGCAAGGCGGACACTTCTGAACCGGCCTGGGTAAATCGGAAGATGTTGTCCACGAAGAGCAACACGTCCTGGTTTTCTTCGTCGCGGAAATATTCGGCGACGGCCAGTCCAGTCAACGCGACGCGCAGGCGGGCTCCAGGGGGTTCGTTCATTTGGCCATAGACCAGCGCGACTTTTGACTTGGTAAAGTCCTTGGGATCGATCACCTTTGATTCCTGCATTTCGTGCCAGAGGTCGTTGCCCTCACGAGTCCGTTCACCGACGCCCGCGAACACCGAGAAACCACCGTGGTGCAAGGCGATGTTATTGATGAGTTCCATGATGATGACGGTCTTGCCGACTCCGGCGCCGCCGAAGAGGCCGACTTTGCCGCCCTTGCTGTAGGGCTCAAGGAGATCGACGACCTTGATGCCGGTTTCGAGCACTTCGGTCTTGGTGTCCTGATCTTCGAGACGTGGCGCAGGCCGATGAATAGGATAGGTCTTTGTCGTATTGATGGGACCCATCTCGTCCACCGGCTCGCCTAACACGTTGATCAGTCGTCCCAGGGTTTCGCGGCCGACCGGCACAGAGATCGGCGCCCCTGTATCGTTCACATCCATTCCGCGCGTGAGACCGTCGGTTGTGGACATCGCAATGCCGCGGACTCGGTTTTCACCGAGATGTAGCGCAGTTTCAAGGGTGATACTGACAGCCGGTGTGCCGGCGGCCTTATTCTCTTCCTGCGTCACTTTGAGGGCGTTATAAATATTCGGCAGTTTTCCAGGAGGAAACTCCACGTCCACGACTGGTCCGATAACTTGAATCACTCTACCTATGCTCATCTTTCACCTTCACTGAAAATGTTGGATGTTAAATGATGAATTGTGAATGGAAGACGTCCAACAACTGTCCCTTCCACATTGAACATTGAAAATTCACCATTCAACATTGTTACTTGAGCGCCTCTGCGCCGCCGACGATGTCCATCAGCTCTTTAGTAATGGCGGCCTGTCTGGTCTTGTTGTAATGCAAGGTCACTTTCTTGATGAGTTGTCCCGCGTTTCGTGTCGCGCCATCCATCGCCGACATCCTGGCGCCATGTTCCGCTGCGGCTGATTCCAGCAATATACGAAACGTCTGCGTCTGGAAATGTTTTGGAATGAATATGTTTAAGAGGTCGGCTTCGCCTGGTTCATAGAGGTAACTGCCACCGGTCGGGCCTTCGGCTTGCGCCGCCCCGAATTCCGCTACGGCATCGATGGGGAACAGCTTCTCCACGATCACGCGCTGCTGAATCGCCGACTTGAACTCGTTATAGACGATATGGAGTTCGTCGAAGGTCCCCTTGACGAAGTGGTCTGTCAGGTCGCCTCCGATATCGATGGCATGTTCGAACGTGAGTTTATCGAAAATGCCGGTCCATTCCTGCCTTATCGGCCAGGTGCGGCGGCGAAAATAATCACGGCCTTTGCGTCCTACGATGCTCAAACTTACTTGAAGTCCCTGGGCTTCGCACTGCCGCACAAACTCCGAACTCTTACGCACGATATTGCCGTTGAATCCGCCGCACAGACCTCGATCGCTCGTGACGACGAGCACCTCGACCTTCTTCCCTTCACGCTTCTGCAGCAGGGGATGAGATGACCGATTGACGCGCCGGCTCAGATTGCTGACCACGCCCCGCATCTTGAGGGCGTAGGGGCGCGCTGCCAGGATGCGGTCTTGTGAGCGTTTGAGTTTCGCCGCGGCCACCATCTTCATGGCCTTGGTGATCTTCTGGGTGTTCTTAAACGCCGCAATTTTACGGCGTAGACTCTGTAAGCTAGGCATAGTTTCAGGGGACTCAGCGCCCAAATTGAAAATTCAAAATTGAAAATTATAAATTACGGTTTTGCGCCATACCCCATCGTTTGTTTAAAGGTCGCGATCATCTCTTTGAGTCTGCCGGAGACCTTGTCGTCGATCTTCCCGATGCTCGCAATTTCTTTCTTCAGTTCCGGATGGTGCTGTTGCACATAGTGCAGTAGGTCGGCTTCAAACTGTTGTACTTTGTCGACGGGGACATCGTCCAGGTATCCGTTGACGCCGGCGTAAATCGACAGCACTTGATCGGAGACAGGCATCGGTTTGTATTGCCCCTGCTTGAGCAACTCCACCATCCGAACGCCGCGCGCAAGCTGCATCTGCGTCGCTTTGTCGAGCTCGCTGCCGAACTGCGCAAACGCGGCCATTTCTCGGTACTGAGCGAGGTCGAGCCGAAGCGTACCGGCCACCTGCTTCATGGTTTTGATCTGAGCCGAACCACCGACGCGTGAGACCGAGAGCCCCACGTTGATCGCGGGGCGAATACCGGAGTAGAAGAGGTCGCTGCCGAGATAGATCTGCCCGTCGGTAATCGAAATGACGTTAGTCGGGATGTAGGCGGACACGTCGCCGGCTTGCGTTTCAATAATAGGCAGTGCCGTGAGGCTTCCTCCCCCAAGCTTGTCGCTGAGCTTAGCTGCGCGCTCCAACAACCGGGAGTGGAGATAGAATACGTCGCCCGGATAGGCTTCGCGTCCTGGTGGGCGGCGGAGCAACAAAGACAGCTGACGATAGGCCACGGCATGCTTAGAGAGGTCGTCGTAGACGATCAAGGCATGTTTGCCGTTGTCCCGGAAGTATTCGCCGATGGCGGCGCCGGAGAAGGGCGCGAGGTACTGCATGGGCGCCGCATCGCTCGCCGTGGCCGCCACCACGATGGTGTACTCCATCGCGTGACTTTCTTCGAGCGTCTTGACGACGCGGGCCACAGTTGAACGTTTCTGTCCGATGGCGACATAGATACAAAAGACGCCAAGGCCCTTTTGATTGATAATCGTATCGACGGCAATGGCGGTCTTGCCGGTCTGCCGATCCCCGATGATCAACTCACGCTGTCCGCGGCCGATGGGAATCATGGCGTCGATGGCTTTGATGCCTGTTTGCAAGGGTTCGCGCACCGATTGGCGCGTATTCACTCCAGGGGCCACGACCTCAATACGGGACGAGAGCGTCGATTTGATCGGCCCCTTGCCGTCGATCGGCTGGCCGATTGCGTTTACGACACGGCCGATCAAGGCTTCTCCGACTGGAATCTCGGCAATGCGTCCCGTGCGCTTGACTGGATCACCCTCTTTGACTCCAACATCATCGCCCATGAGCACGGCGCCGACATTATCTTCTTCAAGGTTCAGCGCAATCCCGTAGAGGCCGCCGGGGAATTCGAGCATTTCTCCGGCCATGGCGCCGTCGAGACCATAGACCTTGGCAATTCCGTCTCCGACTTGAATGACCGAGCCGGTCTCCTTGACGTCGACCTGTTTGTCGAAGCCTTTGATTTTTTCCTTGATAATCGAACTGATTTCTTCTGCCTTAATCTGCATAGCTACTCCTTAGTCAACAAACTCTGCATCGCTTGTAACCGCCCCAGCACGGTACTATCGACCACCGTGCTACCGAGACGGATCTGTACACCGGCGAGATAGCGGGCATCCGTGTGAAAAGTGACTTCGACTTGGCGCTTGAGCATCGTGCGCAAGCGTGTGCTGATTTGATCCTGTTCGCCTGGGGGGAGGGCCGTTGCGGAGAACACGGTGACTTGCTGGGTGCCTTTCGATGCATCGGCAAGTTTCGCGAAGGCTTCGGCGATTTCAGGAAGAAAGCCGATGCGATTTTTCTTTACTAACTGCCCGAGAAAGGTTTTTCCGATCGGAGGACATCCTAAACGCGAACCGAGCTCTGCAAGGACAGCAATTTTGTCTTCGGCCCCAAAACTTGGCGAGGCCACCACATGGCGCAATTCGACCGAATCCTTAATCGCTTGTCCAAGCTCCGTTAAGGCCACACGGGTCGGTTCGATGGTGGATAGGTCGAGTAACTCGAATAGCGCCTGTGCATAACGTCGCGCCACTGCTGTCTTAATCACGATACGAGTCCGTTCGTCTTGTTCGTTTTGTGTGTGTTGGCAAAGATAGTAGCCTTCGTGGCTTGCACGAAAAGCGGCGCGTCAAGGTAGCATTGGCGGAAGATGACTGTCAATACTCGGCGTGGCACAGGCGAAGCTAAAATGGTTGGATGATGCCGCCGCCCAGGACATGCTCGTTTCGATAGAAGACTGCCGATTGCCCCGGACTCAGCGCGCGTTGCGGCTCATGGAATAGAAGGCGAAGGGTGCCATCTGAACGAGGCTGGATTGTGGCAGGCGTGGCAGGCGTGGCATACCGGACCTTGACCTGGACCTCTGCTGATCCATTCAGCAGTGAGGTGTCGAAGAGATTGAGATCCGCCACGTCGCACTGACCTCGGCGCAGTAAGTCTTCTGTTACAAGAACGACAGTATTGGTAGCTGGTTGTACCTGCTGTACATAGAGTCTGTGGCCTGCAGAAATACCGAGGCCTCGTCGTTGGCCTGGGGTATAAAAGGCGATTCCCTCATGGTCGCCTAAGTATCGTCCTTCGTTGTCTACAAAGGCTCCTGGTTTCTTGGCGGCAGGCGCCTCTTTCTCGAGGAAGATCCGATAGTCGCCGTGGCTCACAAAACATATTTCCTGGCTTTCCTTCAGTTCGTCTGCGGGCAGGCCTAAAGCCTCTGCTTCCCCCCATACGTCTGTCTTCTGCATGCCCCCCACAGGAAAGAGGAGACGGGTAAGCCATGACTGACGGAGCCGATAGAGGAAATAGCTTTGATCTTTTTTGGAATCGGTTGCTCGCTGGAGCATCGGCAGCCCCCCGGATTCCCCAATACGGACATAGTGGCCGGTGGCTACAAAATCGATCCCGCGCGCATCCGCGATCTCAATGAGCCCCCGCAGTTTCACACGCTCATTGCACCGAACGCAGGGATTGGGCGTTATACCTTCGAGATAACCGGCTACAAAGTCGTCGATCACGCCGGCCCGAAAGGTTTCTCTGGTGTCGACCACTTCATGCGGGATTTTCAATGTCTGTGCGACATACCGGGCAATGCCGACCTTGCAACAACCCCGCTCTTCCCAGCGCTTAGAGACGGCAATCGTTTCGTCTTCGTGCTCCCAGACCTGAAGCGTGACGCCATGCACGTCGTAACCCTGACGTACAAGGAGCGCTGCGGCGACGGAGCTATCTACTCCGCCGCTCATGCCAAGAAGAACTGTAGGGTGAGCCATATGGTCGCTATTGTACTGAGGAGAGAGGGAAAGGGCTAGGGGTTGCTCTCAGCAGTTAACGGGCAGATGTAGCAAGGCCGCGGGAGACATCGATGGGCTGGTCGCGTTCGCCGCCCCAATGGTAGTCACCCATATCGCACATGCCATGGAAATGAGACCCTTCTTCAATCGCAATGACCGGAGTTCTGATATCGCCAATGATGACGCCAGGTTTAAGAATTTGAATCTTTTCAATGGCAGTGACGGTGCCGTTGATCTTGCCGCTATTCATGACCACCCCCGCCGATACGATCCCCTCTATTACGGCATGCTCGCCGATGATCAACGTTCCGCTCGTATAGATCTCGCCCGCGACACGCCCGTCAACCCGGACAGTGCCATCGAAGCTCAGGATGCCTTTAAAGTCTACGCCTTTCCCCAGAAGCGTAAAGTTCTCACTGGCTTGATCGCTCTGCTGGGGTCGCTCTTTCATCGCCCACATGATCGCCTCCTAATGCTCTTTCCGTACACACTTGGCCCCTTACCGTAATAGATAATGTACAGGTAAATGCCTAATTAGTAATTGCGTTCCTAACCATTGGCTCGCTTCAGAACAGGGGGCATAAGCACGCCGATTTGTTGCGGAGAAGCGTCCCGATGAATATCGCGTGCGTCTTGAGCCATTTCGAGCGCGCCGTTGAACAGCACGCCGTCTTCCATTGAAAGGACCGGCGTCTTGACGCTCCCATTCATGATCGCCGGAGCCCGAAGCTTGACGCTGTCCTTTGCGATGACGTCGCCCGTGATCTTTCCCTTACATACGATGGTTCCGGCAGTTATTTTTGCTTCGATAGTGGCCTCTTCACCGATAAGCAGCACGCCGTCGGTATGTATTTCTCCATCAAGCCGTCCGTCGATTCTCACCGTGCCGCTATAGGTGATCGTTCCTTTGAATTCGACCCCCTTGCCCACAAAAGCGCTGATATCCCCTGTTCCATCGGCAATTGTTGTGTTGGTAGTAACCATAGTGACCTCTTGACCTTCCTGCTCGCTAGAGCTCGGTTCTTCTTTTTTGTCCTGTCCCCACATGAACGCGCCTCCTCGAGTTGAGACCTCCACTATTCCAGCGCAGTTGAGATGCTGTTATGGAAAATAATCAATCTGAAAGAATATGGCCGCGCATACGTAGAAGCAACAAGTATGCCTCTGTCTCACTACGCATCTGTGAGGAAGAATGGACTGTGGATTAGGTCAGAAGTATCTCGATAATTCCATCGAGCTCAGGAGGCGAAAAGTAGTGAATAACGATTTTACCTCCACGTTTCCCTTTTTGTATGACGACTTTTGTGCCCAAACGTTTCTGTAATCGTTCCTCAACATCAGACCAAGGCGTTCGCCGCAGTTCCTTTGCCCCTCGCTTCTTTGCAAGCAATGATGATTCCATGAGCTTTTCCGTCTCTCTTACGGACAACGCTTGAGAGATCACCAGCTTGGCGACTCTCAACTGTTCATTCTGATCATGAAGACCGAGAATGACTTTGGCATGTCCCATGGATATTTCATTCGTTTCAAGCAGCTGCTGAATCTCCAAAGGAAGGTTAATCAGTCGTACGATATTGGCGATCGATGATCGATCGCAATCGACTCGTTGCGCAATTATGTCCTGAGTGAGTCCAAATTCGTTCATCATCCGATGGTAGGCCCTGGCCATTTCCATGGGATTGAGATCTTCGCGTTGAAGATTTTCTATCAGTGCGAGAACGATCGATTCCTCGTCTCCGCAATTGCGAATGACGGCTTGAATTGTTTCCAAACCCGCTTCTTTTGCTGCGCGCCAACGTCGTTCACCGGAAATGAGTTCGTAGATTCCATCGCCCTTGCGGCGAACCAGTATTGGTTGCAGCAATCCATTGTGCTTCAATGAAGCCGCGAGTTCCGCGAGCTCATGAGGAGAAAATATTTGTCGTGGCTGATATCGGTTCGGTACGATCGCATCGACCGGCAGATGTTGAACCTCAGGCAGTTCAGGCATCGATACAGGTTTAACCGAAGGTAACAACGCGTCAAGCCCTCTACCGAGCGCTTTTTTCTCCATGACTCATAAACTCCTTGGCTAGAGACAAATAGGCTTGAGAACCTGCAGATGCGACGTTATATAACATGGCGGGACGTCCATAGCTTGGAGCCTCTGCCAGTGCGACATTACGAGGAATCACCGTGCTGTAAACCACATCTTTGAAATAGCCGCGAACCTGTTCAGCGACTTGACGCGCCAACGTATTCCGCGCATCGAACATTGTCAAGACGATCCCTCCCAACGTCAGCTCAGGGTTAAACGATTGACGAACTCGGTCGATATTCCCAACCAAGCGGCTTAACCCTTCCATGGCATAATACTCACATTGAACCGGGACTAAAACACTACCCGCTGCAACAAGCGCATTTACAGTCAAGATTCCCAAAGTAGGTGGACAATCGAGGAAGATCACATCGAATAACGCGTCGACATCTCGCAGGAAATGCCGAAGAAGTTTTTCACGCTCTTCAACGTTTACAAGTTCTATTTCTGCGCCGGACAGGTCGGCATTTGCAGGCAACAGTGACAAGCCATTTACTTCTGTGACTTGTACCGCGTCATTGAATTTCACATAGTTAACCAAGCAGTTGTACACGGTAGTCTGTAAGGATCTGGGATCGATTCCTAATCCACTCGTGGCATTTCCCTGCGGGTCCATATCTACAAGCAAGACACGATTGCCAAGGAGTGCGACTCCGGCAGCAAGGTTTACGGCTGTGGTAGTCTTTCCTACCCCACCCTTCTGATTTGCGACTGCCACAATCTTTGCCATATCGAAGGCTAAACCATTCACTCCTACACATACGTTCATAATGTTCCACGTGGAACATGCATCAATATTCAGCTCACGGATTGCTTTTTTGTATTACAGAAACCACTCTCTCGCCATATCCGTAAGGAAGGGTATGGACTGATTCACTCACAAGGCGAAACTTTTCTCCGATTTCTTGTGTATCGAGAGACTCTGTTCGATATAAGACAACTTTTCCGTTTGAAGCTAGAAGTTCATAAATGTGTTGTTTTATATCAAAAAACTTCAAAGCCCTGACAACCGTTGTATCAATAGCATGATTGAGCGGCTGTTTGACATATTGTTCAATGGTTCCATTGAAGGTGGACACATCCTGAAGTTTTAATAGGCCAATCACTGAATGAAGGAATGAACATTTTTTACGGACTGGCTCTACAAGCACTAACTGTATGTCAGGCTTCACAATTTTAAGAGGAATACCGGGGAACCCTCCCCCAGATCCTACATCGAGCACTACGCCATCTTGCTGAAAGTCTGTTGTGATGAGTGCAAGGAGTGAATCGATGAAATGTTTAACAATGATTTCTTGTGGCTTGATGATTGCCGTGAGATTGATCGTCTTATTCCACTCAAGGAGATGATTAAGGTAACGTATGAACTGCTGTGCTTGAACTTCTCCAACGGTCAGTCCTAGCGCACTTGCAGAACTAATCATAAACTCACGCATTTCATGTTCGTGTTCCACGTGGAACAAATACGCGAATCAATAGATGACGTCAAGCCATTCCTGAAGAGATCATGGGAAAATCTATGCAATGATGATTTTCTTTAATAAGACAGTCAAAGAATGGTAGATATTTATGAAGCGACGTGCAACAGGCTATTTCTATTGGACTCGCCCCTGTATCTTTCCAGTGCGACTAAGAGAAGTGAAATGGCCGCTGGAGTGACTCCTGAAATTCTTGATGCTTGACCAATAGATGCAGGACGAACTTTTTTCAGTTTTTCTCTCACCTCTCGAGAAAAACCGACGGTTGCATCGTAATTGAAAGCAATCGGAATAGGTTTTGTTTCAAGACTTTTAAACCGATTTACCTGTTGAAGTTGTCGCTTGATGTAACCAAAATACTTGACTTGAAGCTCTATTTCATGTGCAGTTTCAATATCTTGTACAAATTCTACTTCGAGCGCATCGAGCAGAGGTTGATACTGTGCATCCTGGCGTCGTAAGAGTTGAGCTGCGGTACAGGGTCCAGATATTTCCTCGATATGAACCTTGGCCAGGCGCTCACGAACTGCTTCTGTGAGTTTCGGTCGAAGCTGTTCGAGGCGTATGAGTTCAGATTCAATGGTTCTCTGTTTTATCTGAAACCTTGCGTAGACATCGTCACCAACCAATCCAATCTGCCGGCCAATCTCTGTTAATCGGAGATCGGCATTCCCATGACGAAGGAGTAGACGGTATTCTGCCCGTGAGGTGAACATGCGGTAGGGTTCAAGGGCGTCTTTTGTGATGAGATCGTCAATTAATACACCTATATAGGCCTGCGAACGGTCGAGTATCAATGGTTGTTCGTCTCGAAGCCTGAGGACAGCGTTGATGCCTGCCATGAGACCCTGTGCCGCTGCTTCCTCATAGCCGGATGTTCCGTTGATCTGTCCCGCATGGTATAGACCGCCTACCAATTTGGTCTCAAGGGTCTGGTGTAGTTGCCGTGGGGGAAAATAATCGTATTCGATTGCGTATCCCGGCTTGAGCATGGTGGCTTGCTCCAACCCTGGGATAGTTTTCAGAATTCCTGCCTGGACATCGACTGGCAGGCTCGTCGAGATCCCATTCGGATAGAACTCTCGGCTATCTAACCCTTCAGGCTCGATAAAAATCTGATGGCGTTCTTTGTCGGCGAAGCGCACGACTTTATCTTCGATCGACGGGCAATACCGTGGCCCAACCGACTCGATGATGCCGCTGTAGAGCGGTGATCGGTCGAGGTTCTGCTGGATCAACTCGCGCGTCGCGCGAGTGGTATGGGTCAGATGACAGGGGAGCTGACGGTTCTCAATCCGGTCGGTGCGATACGAAAACGGCGGCGGCGGATCGTCGCCTGGCTGAGGCGCCATCACGGAAAAGTCGATGGTCGCTCCATCCAAGCGAGGCGGTGTCCCGGTCTTGAGCCGGCCCACTTCGAACCCCAGGTCGCGCATACAATCGGAGAGGTGCTCGGCGGACGACTCTCCCGCTCGTCCCGCAGGAAAGCGACTCAAGCCGACATGGATAAGTCCCTTAAGAAATGTCCCTGATGTCAGAATAACGGCCTTCGCATGTATGCGATCGCCGCGGTCTGTCACCACGCCGGCAACCGCGCCTGCGCGCGTCAGCAATCGATCGACCGTTCCTTCGCCGATCGTGAGCCCCGGCTGCGAGTCCAACGTGCGTTTCATGGCGTTCCGGTATAGTTTCTTGTCGCATTGGACGCGGAGGGCACGCACTGCCGGGCCTTTACTCGTGTTGATGAAGCGGAATTGGATGCCGGCTTGATCGGTATTCCGCGCCATCTCCCCGCCCAGCGCATCGATTTCTTTTACGAGATGTCCTTTCGCGATTCCTCCGATTGCCGGATTGCAGGACATCTGTGCGATGCGATCGCGATCCATCGTGAGCAGCAAGGTTTGTGCGCCCATGCGCGCCGCAGCCAAGGCGGCCTCGCAGCCTGCATGACCTCCACCCACTACAATAACGTCCACCGTCTCTCCCACGTTCAACCTTTCCTACTTGCCGATACAGAATTCCGAAAAGATTCGGCCAAGAATCTCATCTGTCGTAATCGCGCCGGTAATTTCTCCGAGCGCATCGGCTGCGGCGCGCACATCCATGGAGATAAGTTCTCCGGCCATCCTGCACCGGGCAGACTCAAGAGCCTGGCCTAAGGATTCACCGGCTCGACGGAGCGCATCCCGATGTCGCACATTGGTTACCGTGACGCCTTCCGCTGCCTCAAAGCCCCCGGAAACCAGTTGAGCGCGAAGAGCCGACTTTACCTGTTCAACTCCCACACCTGTTCTGGCGGAAATGACGTACACCGGACGGCCTGCAAGCGGTGCGTCTGTCCCCACCGTGAGAGCTAGATCCGCCTTATTTACTACCACTAGATGCTTGCGATCTCTTGCAATATTCAAGAGCGCCAGATCATCGTCGGTCAGAGAGACAGAGCCATCCAGCAACACCAGCAGGAGGTCCGCCTCGCTCAGTGCCGCATGTGTCCGTTTGATCCCTTCTTGCTCAACGAGATCGTCCGTTTCCCGGACCCCAGCCGTATCAACTAACCGAATCATTACCCCGTCCAGATCGATAGATTCTTCAATGACATCTCTCGTCGTGCCGGGAATGGCCGTTACAATCGCCCGTTCCTCCCTCAGGAGACGGTTCATCAGGCTGGACTTACCGACGTTCGGACGACCAAGAATGACGACCCGAGCGCCCTCGCGCAAGATGCGACCCTCCTGGGCCGTGGCTTCCAGTTTCTGAACTACCGTCAAGGCTTCCCCCACGATGCGCACCAGTTCATCGCGATGAAGAAAGGAAATATCCTCGTCAACGAAATCGATCCCTGCCTCCACATGGGCTAATACAGTCAAGAGAGAGGCCCGAGCCTGCTCCACCTCGCGGGCGAGATCCCCCCGTAGTTGGCGTTGCGCGACCATCAATCCCGCTGACGATGTGGCCCTGATGGTATCGAGCACCGCTTCTGCCTGGGAGAGATCCAAACGCCCATTGAGAAAGGCCCGTTTCGTAAATTCTCCCGGTTCCGCCATCCTTGCGCCGGACTCGATACAGACCTTGCACACCATCCAGAGCACCAAGGCTCCGCCATGCGACTGAATCTCCACTACGTCCTCTGCAGTGAACGATCGCGGGGATTTCATATAGACAACGAGCGCTTCATCGAGAAGGCCAGAGACAGGCAAACATCGATGAAGGGCTGCCGTTTCTTCCCGCTTGTCTGCTGGGGGAATCACCAGATCGGCAAGATGCAGCGTATGAGAGGGAATCGATGAGAGGGGAGCGCACGACCGAAGCTGGACAACTCGTGAAGCGACCGCGAGCGCCTGAGGACCGCTCAGGCGAACGATCCCGATGCCGCCCTCGCCTGCGGAGGTGGCAATGGCGCAGATCGTGTCTCCAAGTCCTCCATGCATGATGGCTCTTTCATGAGCAGGATGCTTAAAAGTTCGCCATCGCCATGAGCCCTGGCGTGTGACGCGCGCGACAGCTTGCGGCTATGCGCGGAGGCGCCTATGCGTTCGGGCTGCTGCTCCGTTGAGCCCCCGCCGCGATGAGCGCTTTGTCGTGCAAGAAGAATCGGTCCGTGAGCACCTGTTGGGAGATGGTCAAGATATTGTTCGTCACCCAATACAATACAAGGCCTGCCGGGAAATTTATGAATAGGAATGTCAGACCAATCGGGAGCACCAGCATGATCTTCGCTTGTGTCGGATCCATCGTGGTGGGCGTGATTTTCTGTTGGATAAACATCGTCGCCCCCATAAGGATCGGCAACACATAAAAGGGATCCTGTACCGACAAATCAGTCACCCAGAGCATGAATGGAGCTTGGCGTAAATCGATCGTTGTATAGAGGACGTTGAACAGGGCTATGAAGACCGGCATTTGCAAGAACATCGGGAGAAAGCCGCCCAGCGGGTTTACTTTCTGTTCCCGATAGAGCTTCATCAACTCCTTATTGAGACGGTCTCGATCACCCTTATATTTCTCCTGGACCTCTTTGATTTTCGGTTGAATCAACCGCATCATCTTCATCGATTTGTAGCTTTTGTATTGCAACGGCACAAATAGGAGCTTGATTGCACAGGTTAAGAGGATGATGGTGATCCCATAGTTGGGGATATAGTCATGGATAAACCGCAGTATATAAAAGATCGGCTTCGCGACCGCTTTCACAAAAGACCAACTGCCGAAGATGAAAAATCCGAAATCGATCATATCGTCCAGGCCGGCATTCAGCGCTTTGAGCGTGTCGTACTCCTTAGGGCCTGCATACAGTTGGAGAGCGACGGCGGAGGCGCTTCCCGGTGCGGGCATCCGAACCCCGGTCGACACAATCTGTTCGCCCTCAGTCTTGGCCAGCACGGATGTGCCCTGTATCGGCATCAACACGGACAGGAAATATTTATCGTGCAAGGCGGCCCACTGGACCGTCCCCTTCCGCTCAAGCTCCTTTTCTGGCGTCTCTTTCTCAATTACGTCGTCCACCTTGGAGGCCGATCCGATCACTCCGATGAACCCGCTACCCCATTCCACAATGCCGAAGTTCGTCCCCAACACGACATCATAGGGGTCGGTCACCCCCTCCAAGGCCACTGAAACATCCACGACATAACTATCGTGATGGAAGGTCAGCCGTTTCTCCACAGCGATATGGGTGGCTGGGTCGTGGAACTGCATCGTGACATGGCCGACAGGACGGGACGCATCGAGGCTGGTGAAATCCTTTTCAATAGTATAGAGGCCTTCCCGAATTATTCTGTCGGTGTCGGCGTTTGTGACGGTAAGCGAGAGAGGACCCTTGAATTTCCCCCCGTGATACACAAGCTGTACCGGCTTCTTTTCCGGGGGCGACGTGTGGTATCGCTTCAGCTCCCACGTCCAAATCACTCCGCCACGATTTGACAACCCCACCCGAACCAGATCGGTTTCAATCGTCACCGTCTGTTCCAGTATTGTCGGTGAAATATCCGACGAGAGAGGGCCGGGTTTTTGACCAGATTTAGATGGGAGGCTCGAACCGCTATCCTTGCCTGTTCCCGGGGCGGGAGCCGGTTCTCCTTCCGCGGAGGAGCCAAGGCCAGAGGCATCCTCAACGGGAGGCTGAGGATGATTCTGGTCAGGAGCCCATCCCATCTGTCTGATAAACAGATCGAATCCCAGGATGATCGCTAACGATAGAACGAGAAAGACGACAACGCGTTTGTCCATAAAGAATCCGCTATCACTATGTAAACAGTTGCGACCCTAATTACGACTTCACGGAATCCATCGTCTACGACGAAATGCGCAACATTTCAGCCGGACGGCGGCTCACAAGCTTGCGTCTATGCAGCAGTCCGATCGACTAATTGTCGCCCCCGCATATTCAGAGCAAGTTGGCTCAGAATGGCAGGCTGGCCGAAGCAAAGCTCAAACCCGCTAGCGGCAATCAACAGAGTCAAGCATCACCGGGAACCGCTAGTCCTCGCTAACACGAAGCAGCCGTTGGCGATGAAGCGCCGACAACCAGACCTCTTTCAGCACAGCAAAGGGTTGCGCAATTGCATCCCGCTTGGGGAAGACTACCAGGGCATGCCCCGGTAGTAATTGCCCGCGCAGTTGCCGCGTAAGTTCTCGAAACAGACGTTTTGCCCTATTTCGGCTGACGGCGATACCGAACCGTTTCCCCACGACAATACCGACTCGACTGCTGATCTCGTCAGTCCGGCAAATCACCATGTTAAACAGGGAAGTCGATACACGGTTGCCGTGCTTCTTGGCGTGTTCAATGTCACGGCTCCGTTTCAGAAACAGATCTCTATCGTTCTCACTCTGCGACATCACCCTCAGCATAGGAAATGGCCAGCTTGCGCAGGACTTCCCCTTCGAGCCCAGTTCTCCGGACTCGGTCGTGACCACATCCTGTCATCTTGTGTTGGGAGCTACCTTGTCTGGGGCACATAACGGAGGGTAAAGATTCCTTCGTGCAGCCCTAGTCAGCGTCGCTAGACCTATACGGTCAAACGGGCGCGCCCCTTTGCGCGACGACGAGCCAACACCTTACGGCCGTTCTTCGTGCTCATTCGTTTACGGAATCCATGCTCGCGTTTTTTCTTGAGGTTCGATGGCTGCTGAGATGTAAAAGACATACGGTCACTCCTTACCTAAGTACATTCAAAACGACAGGTCATTATAGGGACGGGCCGGCACCCTGTCAAACGACGGGTTATTCAACCGGGAACGGTTCCCTTACCCATAGGAAGACCTTGAAATGGTTAATTTGGTTATTTCGTTCAACTAAATGAACCAGACAAACCAAATCAACCGAATAGACCAGACAGACCGGGTTAGGCGAGATCTCATGTTTGTGTTTCTCTCCTCCGATATCTAAAATAGGATGAAGGCCACCATGACAATCAAAACCGATCGATTATTTCCCTCAGAGCTTCAATCCCTGGTCGTGGCGGCAACGGCACGGCTCTCTGCCTCCTGTGCGGTCGAGCGGCTGTGGGCTCGCGACCATCGACTCTGGAAACAGGATCCTACCGAGATCGCTAACCGTCTCGGATGGCTGACCATCATTGAGTACATGAACGATAGGGCCGGGGATTTGCTGACCTTTGCCGCTTCGGTGAAAAAGCGCGGCATCCGCGATGTGGTGCTGCTTGGGATGGGTGGGAGCAGTTTGGGGCCAGAAGTACTGCGCGCGTCATTTGGACTATCCCGCGGGTTCCCCAGATTATGGGTACTCGACTCTACTGTTCCAGGCTGGGTTCGACAGGTCACGCAGGCGATCGACCCGGCGCGAAGTCTGTTCATCCTTGCGAGCAAGTCGGGCGGGACGATCGAAGTGATGTCCCTCTTTGCCCACTTTTGGGAATTGGTCCATAAGACTCCAGGCCACCAAGGAGGCGAACAATTCATCGCCATTACGGATCCCGGGACCGGGTTGGAAAAGCTTGCAGCAGAGAATCGGTTCTGGCGAGTCTTTACGAACCAGCCAGATATCGGTGGACGGTACTCGGTCCTCTCCTATTTTGGATTAGTCCCCGCAGCATTAATGGGAATCGATGTCGCACAGTTGCTTGCACGAGCGACAGCCATGGCCAAGGACTGTCGAATCCAATCCCCTCTTGAGGGAAACCCAGGCGCCGACCTTGGCGCAACGATGGCCTCGCTGGCGCAAGCAGGACGCAACAAGGTGACCGTGATTGCATCGCCGCAGATTGCCGCATTTGGTTTGTGGGCCGAGCAGCTCCTTGCGGAAAGCACGGGCAAGGAAGGCACCGGCCTCATTCCCGTGGCGCAAGAGCCGATTGTCGCCTCGACTGCCTACGGGACAGACCGGCTCTTTGTCTATCTACGGCTCAAGGGTGATGAGAATCGAGAACTCGACCGACAGGTTGCGGGGCTCGCAAGGCAGGACCATCCAATCCTGACACTTAAGCTTCAAGATTGTTACGATCTTGCTGGGGAATTTTTCCGCTGGGAAGTGGCCACGGCTCTGGCTGGTCATCTCCTGGGGATTCACCCGTTCGATCAACCGAATGTCCAAGAAAGCAAGGACAACACCGCCCGCGTACTGGGCACGATCCAGTCCACCGGCCGATTGCCAAAACAGATCACCGCAACGTCGATACAAGCAGCGGCACAACTGAAGCGGCAGTGTCGCCCCGGAGCCTACGTCGCCATCTTGGCCTATACGACACCGTCCCCTAGAATGGAACAGGCCATTCGTTCGCTGCGAAGAGCGCTGGTCTCTCATCATCGGGTCACCACTACCGCCGGCTATGGCCCGCGCTATCTCCATTCAACAGGTCAGCTCCACAAAGGGGGGCCAAGGACCGGAATATTCTTACAACTTGTCGATCGAATGGTTCCCGATCTCAGTATCCCAGGAAAATCATATACGTTTGGCACCCTTGCACAGGCTCAAGCTGCCGGCGATATCGAGGCGCTTCAAGCTCATGAGCAGCAGGCCATTGTCTTGCCCCTGGGTAAGAATCCCATTGCGACCATTCAAGCGTTGACGAAGTCCCTCGTTCCCCGCAAGCAGGTCCGGCGTCCAACGATGCGGCGCGCCCGCAAGAAGTAGGATGTCCGCCGTTCCCGACATCCGTATCCACCGCGACAGCCAGGCAATGGCTGACGCGGCTGCGGCCTTCGTATTGGAGGTGGGCAAAGAAGCCATCCGCATAAAAGGCCGATTCTTCATTGCCCTTTCCGGCGGCACGACGCCGGCAACCCTCTACCGAGCCCTGACCGCTCCCTCCGTCACCGATCGCTTCGATTGGTCTCGGACCACTTTTTTTTTCAGCGATGAACGTTGCGTCCCGCCGGACGATCCTCGGAGTAACTATGCCTTAGCCAAGAAAGCCCTGTTTACCCCGCTGAACATCGCGCCCTCACAGGTCTATCGTATGGCGGGAGAATCGAAAGATCCGCAGGCGGCGGCCACTGAGTATGAGCAACAGATCCGTCTCGCGACGAATACCCTATCCACTGCGCCACCATCCCTTGACCTCATTCTCTTAGGGTTAGGTGAAGACGGGCATACGGCTTCTCTGTTTCCCGGAGCACCGATCTTACAGGACCATCAACGGGTAATTGCGGCAACACAATCTCCGAAAGACCCGCCCAACAGACTAACGATGACGCTAGCTGCGCTTAACCGGGCGAGTGTGATACTGTTTCTGGCTACGGGAATCGGCAAAGCAGGAGTCGTGAGGGCCGTCCTCGACCCGAAGACCGAGGCGGACAGCCGGCTTCCTGCATCGTTGGTTAGGCCGGAAGACGGCCGACTGATGTGGTTTCTCGACCGAGCAGCAGCAGCCGAGCTTCCGATTCAGTAACAGCGGCCGAGTATTATGAGGGCGCGATGATCGTTGCCGGAGATATCGGGGGCACGAAGACTCACCTGGCCCTGTTCGACTGGAAGAAGGACCGTGTCGATCCTATCCGGCTGGAATCATTCCACAGTGCCGATTATGCCTCGCTTGAGGACATGCTCACGGAGTTTCTCGTCCCACCGAAGCCTCCAACGTCGATTGATGAATGGGCAACCGACAAGAAGGACGATGCCGGGCCGGAACCGGAGCACTCAGCGGAAAAATCGCCGAAAATCGAGTCGGCCTGTTTCGGCATCGCAGGCCCCGTCATTCAGAACCGTTGCCAGGCGACCAACCTCCCGTGGATGGTCGATGGCGCAACGCTGGCGAAACAGTTCGACATACCGAGAGTGAAGCTGCTCAACGATCTCGAGGCCATGGCCTATGGGATTCTCCTGCTTCGACCGGACGAAGTCGAAGTCCTCAACGCTGGATCTCCACCGGCGCACAATCAGGCGCTCGCCCTGATCGCAGCTGGCACCGGACTCGGTGAATCCATCCTCTTTTGGAATGGTTCGCGCTATCAGCCGATGCCGTCAGAGGGGGGGCATACGGACTTCGCGCCGAACAATGACGACGAAATTGAACTGCTGCGCCATCTGCGCGGCCACTACCTGCATGTGAGTTACGAACGGGTCTTGTCTGGTCCTGGTCTCCATGCGATCTATGACTATGTCCGCGACAGTAAGAAGAATGAGCCGACGTGGCTCTCAGAACAAATCAAAGCCGGAGACCCGGCCGCGGTGATCGCAGAAGCGGGGCTCAAGGGCCAAGCAGACATTGCCAAACAGGCGCTCGACCTGTTTGCATGCATCTATGGGGCTGAAGCCGGCAATCTTGCCTTGAAGGGGATGACCCTTAACGGCGTGTATCTGGGTGGCGGCATCGCACCGAAATTGCTGGCCAAACTGAAAGACGGAACATTCATGAAATCATTTACCAACAAAGGCCGATATAAACGCTTGATGAGTTCGATCCCGGTGAAAGTGGTGATGAATCAGAAGACCGCCTTACTTGGCGCAGCATCAGTTGCCGCGTCCTTCTCCCATACCCCTGCGGCAGTATGAGCAATCAAGATCTCGACAGCCTGAAGAAAGCCGCAGCCTTGAAAGCCGTCGAATTCGTCCGCGATGGGATGGTCGTCGGCCTTGGCACCGGCTCAACGGCCAAACATATGGTTATCGCGTTGGGAGAAAAAGTCCGAGCCGGCATGACACTTCGGGGTGTGCCTACGTCCAAGGAAACTGCCGCGCTCGCCCGGCAACAGGGCATCACTCTCCTTGATACCGATCCAGCCTGGGTGATCGATGTCGCAATCGACGGAGCAGATCAGGTCGATCCTGGGTTCAATCTCATTAAGGGTGGCGGCGGGGCACTTCTGAAGGAAAAGATCGTCGCGGCCTCGGCTAAGCAGTTCATCGTCTTGGTCGACCAGACCAAACGAGTCTCCGTATTGGGGGGATCGTTCCCCCTTCCCATTGAGGTACTCCCCTTCGGCTGGGGCAGCACCGCGAGAGAAATTGAGATCCTGACAAAGAGTCCTGTGGTGCTCAGGGAGCGGAATGGATCGCCCTTTATCACGGAAGCAGGCCATGTGATTCTGGATGTCCATATCCCACGGATCGACAATCCGAAAGAACTCGAGATCGCCTTGAATCAAATTCCTGGTGTCGTCGAGACCGGTCTTTTTGTCGGACGAACAGACCTGCTTATCGTGGGCACTGCCAACGGAGTCGAGTTGTACCCTGCGATAAGGACATGACTGAGCCGATCAGTAGGCGACAGACCCTACAGATCCTCAGTCAGCAGGTCCGATTCCTCCTTGCCATCCCATTTGTCCCACTCCTCAGCTCGTGCCGCAACAGTTCCTTCATACAACCGGCTACCATACGACTGAAAGGCGACAATATGAACCAGACCTTTTCTTTAGGCCCATTCGACCCGTACCGGCTTCCACGACATGCGGTCCCACTTCGCTACGATCTGAGATTGGAGCCTGACCTGACCGCCGCGCGATTTTCCGGAGAGGAAACCATCACCCTGACAATCCATCGAGCAACCTCTGAAATCGTTCTCAACGCCATTGAACTCGATATCGCCACGGCACAAGTTGAAGGAGAATCAGGTCTGCAGCAACGGGCGGCGATTACCTTGGACGAAGCGCTCCAGCGCTGTCATTTGACCTTCGCCGAGCTTCTCCAGCCGGGAATCGTGAAGCTGACGATCGCATTCTCCGGGGTGCTCAACGACAAACTCCACGGTTTCTACCGAAGTACATACAAAGACGGGCGTGGTGAGACTTGTAACATGGCTGCCACACAGTTCGAAGCCACTGATGCCCGCCGGGCGTTTCCCTGCTGGGATGAGCCAGACTTCAAGGCTGTCTTTGCGACGACGCTGGTCGTCGATCCGGCTGCAACCGCGGTCTCCAATAGCCGGATTGCATCAGAAACGCTTGCCGGAGGGAAGAAGGTCGTTCGTTTCGCGGATACGATGAAGATGTCTACCTACCTTGTCGCGTTCATTGTAGGCCGGATCGAGCCGACAGAACCGGTGATGATCGGCCAGACCCCGCTTCGTCTCTGGGCCGTCCCTGAGAAAGGGCATCTCGCCCGATTTGGCCAAGACATTGCGGCCGCATCCCTATCATTTTTTGAGAGCTACTACGGGATCCCCTATCCCGGTGACAAATTGGATCTGCTCGCCATTCCTGACTTTGCCTCAGGGGCCATGGAAAATCTTGGGGCCATTACCTACCGTGAAACAGCCTTGCTGGTGGATCAGCAGAGCGCCACTCATAGCGAACTGGAGCGAGTGGCCGATGTGGTTGCCCATGAAAATGCCCACATGTGGTTCGGCGATTTGGTGACCATGTCCTGGTGGAACGGGCTTTGGCTGAACGAAGCCTTTGCCACCTTCATGGAAATGCTGGCAGTAGACGATTGGAAACCGGAATGGAAACGATGGGACAGCTTCGGCGCCTCGCGCGCTGCGGCCTTTGCTGTGGACGGGTTGCAGAGTACGAGGCCGATCGAATATCCAGTGCAGGCTCCGAAGGACGCAGACGCAATGTTCGACGTCTTGACCTATGAAAAGGGCGCGTCGGTGCTGCGTATGTTAGAGCAGCACATTGGGCCAATAGTTTTCAGAGACGGGGTCCGCGACTACTTGCACAAGCATGCGTATGGGAACGCTGACACGAAGGATCTCTGGGTGTCGCTGGGGAAGATCGCAAAACAGCCGGTGCCTCAACTCATGGACGGCTGGATCTTCCAACCAGGCTATCCCCTCATTACAGCCGAGATCGATCAGTCTGGTCGGCTCGTCCTGTCCCAGCAGCGTTTCACTTATCTTTCTTCCCACTTTCCACTTACTACTTCCCACTCACGAGCTACCTGGCAGATCCCGCTTCAAATACGGATAACCGCAGGAGGTAAGCCCAGTGTCTCGCGCCTGTTGCTGACGGAGAAGGACAGGACAATCCCGCTCCCTCCCGATTGGGAGGCAGTGCTGATCAATGAGGGAGGCCACGGATTCTATCGGGTGTGCTATTCGCCGGAACTGCTCGATCGGATTCTGAACGCCGGCATCGACCGGCTTGCCGTGACAGAACGATTCAATCTTATCAACGACGCCTGGGCCGCCACCCTCGCAGGCCACACCTCCCTGTCAGACTATCTTGATCTGACGGCCAACTTCATTGCGGAGCGAGACAAGAATGTCTGGGGCGTGCTACTGGACTCCTTCTCCTTTCTGAACCGGATCATTACCGCGGAAGATCGGTCGGCGCTCGAAGGATTCGTGCGAAGCCGAGTCGGTTCGGCCGTAGCAGATTTGGATTGGGTACCTCGACCCGGCGAAAGCGAGCTGACGAAGCAACTGCGGGGTGAACTGATCGGCGCGCTGGGTAGACTTGGCAACGATCCGGTCACTCAAGCGCGCGCAGTCGAACTGTACCGGGCATATCGCCACGACGCGACAGCCGTTGACTCTAATATCGTGCCCTCGCTCGTCGCGATTCTCTCCTATACAGGGGACGCAAGCAGATACGACGAATTTAATGAACGGCTCCGCACCGCTGCCACACCGCAAGAGGAACGGCGCTATCTCTTCTCGCTTGCAGGATTCCAACACACATCATTGCTCGATCGCACTCTCGCCCGCACGATCAGCGGAGAAATCCGCACGCAGGACGCGCCGTTCATCATCGGCGCCGTTCTGAGCAATGTGTATGGCAGAGAATTGGCCTGGACATTCGTAAAATCGAATTGGGAGAAGATGGACCGACTATTCCCGAAACAGGGGCTTCGCCGCATTTGCGGAGGAATCAGCAGCCTTGCCACCCCCGAACTCGAACGGGACGTGCGGGACTTCTTTGCGACGAACAAGATCGATCTCGGCGGGAAAACACTGGAACAATATCTTGAACAATTGCGGATCGCCGTCACGGTTCGGGAACGAGACAGCCTCTCCTTGCGCAGGTACTTGGATCGCTACCGATAGACCCTGTATCCCGGTCGGAATGCTCAATGGACAATGTTGAATGGTGAATGTAATGAGGCTCTCCAGCGCACCATCCAACACTCACCATTCAAAATTTTACACTCGTCTGTCGGCGCGAGGGAGCGACTTGAGGCGGCTCAGCATTCTATAGCAGGCTGAGATTGTACAGCCTGGTACCGCGGGGAGTGGCTAATGGTAACGATTCGCCGCCTGTTGATGGCTGGTGTGGTGCTGGTCAGCGTAGGATGCCTGAGCGGGTGTTCGGGAAACGAACCCAATCAAGACTCGCTACCACCGTTACCACAATCCACCGCCCTGAAGCTTCAACCGATCAGCGTAAGCCTCGATTCGCCTGTCTTTATGACCGCGCCGGCCGGCGATATTACCCGCCTTTTCATTGTCCAAAAGGGCGGGCAAATTAGAATCTTCAATGTATCAACCAGTTTGTTGCTTCCTGCGCCATTCTTCGATATCAGCCATCTCACCTCGACAGGAGGAGAGCGCGGGTTGCTTGGAATGGCATTCGACCCCCAATACGCCACCAATCGCCGGTTCTATGTTTTTTATACGAACAACGGTGGTGACATAGTTATCGCTCAATATTTTAGCAATGCCTTGAATCCGAACATTGCCGATTCTTCTCCGGCAACGATACTGCTTACGGTGGAACACTCAGCCTTCTCGAATCACAACGGCGGCATGGTGGCCTTTGGACCAGATGGATGTCTGTATGCCGGCGTCGGCGATGGAGGGAGCGGTGGCGATCCGAATAACAACGGCCAAAATCAATTTGCATTGCTCGGGAAGCTCCTTCGCCTGAATCCCAATACGGGTGGGCCCTGCGGCAATGTCATCACCAATCCGTTTTTCCCTTTCGGCGGCGGCGCGCAGGAAATCTGGAGTCTGGGCCTGAGGAATCCGTGGCGTTTTTCCTTTGACCGGCAGACCGGAGACCTCTACATCGGCGATGTGGGACAGAATGAGCGAGAAGAGATCAATGTATCGCTTGCCCCGAATGCCGGTCGCGGGCTGAACTATGGCTGGCGATTGATGGAGGGGTTTCTCTGTTTCAACCCCTTCAGCAATTGCAACTCTGGCGGCCTTACCCTGCCAGAGATCGATTATCCTCACCTCAGCGGAGCCTGTTCAGTAACCGGCGGGTATGTATACCGAGGATTGGCTCTGCCGTCGGTGAGCGGCACTTACTTCCATGCGGACTATTGCGCGGGATTTGTGAGGAGTTTCCGTTATCAGAATAGTCAACCTACAGAGCAGACCGAGTGGCCCTTGCTCAGTCCACCGGGGAGTCTTGTGACAAGCTTTGGCGAAGATGCCGCAGGCGAGTTATACATCACGACCCAAGGAGGCGGCCTGTTCAAGTTCATTCCCAATTGATATGACGAGATCGAGCTCTCAGGGTCAGACTAGCGAGGAGAGCAGCCTTTTCAGCATCCAGCCGGTTGCATCCCTTACTCGTGTCGGAGTACGGCCAGCGGCCGTTGGCCGAGAATTCGGTAGGTGCTTGCAAAACCTACGGTCAACGTCAGCAACATCGTAAGGAGGAGACCGATGCCAAGTACCTGTGGATGTATATTCCAGGGAAGATCGAACACAAACCGCACCAGAGCCCAAGCCAAGACGCTCCCGAGGGTCAAGCCAATCAACCCAGCAACAGCGCCCAGCAGGACATATTCCATGGCGAAGGCTCGTACAATCAGGCTGCGGGTCGCGCCAAGCGCTTTCAGAATGACGGATTCATAGAGACGCCGGTACCGTGTCGACGCGAGGGCCGCTGCCATGACCAGCCCCCCCGCCACGACGCAAAATAACGCCACAGCCCTGATTGCCAGCGAAAGCCGATCGAGTACCCGCGCAAACCCATCGAGCACGTCGCCGATATGAATCGCGCTGATGTTCGGGAATGAAGCGACCACTGCCTGCTGCAACGGTACTTCTTGTTCCGGTGAGACATGCACCGTGGCCACATAAGTAAACGGCGCTCCTGTAATCGAGCCAGGAGAAAAGATCATGTAGAAATTCGTCGAGAAGTTCCCCCACTCGACTTTACGAATACTGCTCACCTCCGCCGACAGGGTGGTTCCCTGAATATCGAACGCTATGGTCGAGCCGATCGTGAGGCCTAAATGCGTGGCCGCATCTTCTTCTACCGACACCTGCGGAGTCGAGAAGGCCTGCCCGGGCTTCCACCATTCCCCCTTAACCAGCGTATTGTCTTTGGGTAACCGGTCGAGGAAGGTCAGGACATATTCACGGGTAAAATACCACTGTTTCCCACGTCCCTCCTTCCCTTCCGCGCGTTTGTCGCCCTTTTCCGCTCCTTCTTCTACCTTGATGACCTGTCCGTTGATCGATTGGAGCCGGGAACGCACCAGCGGCGTGAGTTCCGGTCGCGCTTGGCCGGTCTGCCGATCGACCAACGACACGAACTCCTTTGCTTGGTCTGGTTGAATGTCGATAAAGAAAAAAGTCGGGGCATCGGCAGGCCGATTCTCCTGTATTTGGTGGAGCAACGCCTGTTCCACCAGCGACACAGTGACAATCGCCATCACACCGATGCCGATGGCGACCATGATCCCCGTCGCTTGGCTCCCAGGCCGCACGACATTGCCCAACGCATAGCGCAGGCTCAGGGTGCGAGGCTTCGGGACCCAAGCCAGTCCTTGTATGAACATCCGCGCACAGACAAAGAGGACTGCAATGGCGAAAGACAAGGCGCCGAGAAAGAGGAAGCCGATCGACCAAGAACCGGCCTGCCACACAGAGAGAGCGCAAAGCCCGAGGATAATTCCTCCGGCCGTGCCGACATTCCAAAGATCGGTCAGTCCCCATTTCACCCACCACCGTGACCGGGGAGTCCCCTGCTCGACCGTCACCTGCTCCGCATCACGCCGGAAAATCGCCCCAGGGTGGACCTCTCGAATCTTCAACAGGGGCCAGAGGGTAAACAACAAGGTCGACAAGAGCCCCAGCGCCGCCCCTTTCAGCAAGGGCCAGACCGAGGCCCAAGACAATTCCAAGGACACGCCCAACTGATCGAGAATGTCGGAAACAAATAGGGCGGCCATAAGAGGGGGCAACCCACGTTGGAGCGCAATCCCCAACAAGATCCCGGCCAAGCTTCCGACGCATCCCAGGAAGATCGCTTGCACCACATAGGTCGAGACAACCGTGGCGGAGTCAGCACCGACCGCTTTTAAGATCGCGATGGTCCGGAGCTTGTCACGCAGAAATGCGTGAATCGAGGTTCCGACCCCTAGACCACCGATGAACAAGGCGGTAAGGCCGATCAGTCCGAGGTAGCGGGAGAGCTGTTCGAGAAATTGCCGTAACTGTGATTGGGATGTGCGATAGCTGGATACGCGCGCCGAATCTGACTCCAGCCGGTCTCGCAGCTCGGAGCGCAGCGGCTCGAGCGGTAAGTCCGATGGTGTCTTCACAAGATACCGTTCCCGTACCCTACTTCCAGGCTTGATCAGCTCCGCCGCCCGTAACCCCTCCTGTGTAATCATTACCCGTGGGCCCAAGGTGAAGGCATTGGCCATTCGATCCGGCTCGGTGCGCACAATCCCGGTGATCAGAAATATCGCGTGCCCGATCTTCACCCGATCCCCGACCGAAAGGCCCATGCGGATCAGCAGCGATTCCTGCACCACTGCGCCTAAACAGGAGCGGTTGCCACAGCGGCGCTCATCCGGGTGAAGCAGGGCTTCAAGCGATTGGGCCGGTTCAAGTCTGATCGTTCCGTACAGGGGATAGGCCAGCTCAACCGCTTTGAGTTCAATGATCTGGGTGGACTGGGTTGCAGCAGGTCCGGGAGTCGCAGGAGTCGCGCGCGCAGCCATCGCGACCAGCTCGCTCACATGGGTCAAGGTCATGTCCCGTTCGCTGAGCGAGTTCAGCACCGCCTGCCCCGGGAGACTGAGGGGGCGTGTCAGGCGAATCTCGAGATCGCCGCCTAACAGTCCTCGCGCTTCTCTTGTGACAGCCTGCTCCATATTCAAGCCGAACAGCGACACCCCGACCAAGGCGCCCACGCCGATCGCGATACAGGCGAAGAAATAGAGGAAGTGACGCCAGGCTCCCCTGGTTTCGCGCCAGGCCATTTTCAGGATGAAATGAATCACTTGGGTGGCTCGGTGGCTCGGTGGTTCGAATCGCTGAGGGTATCTGTTTCGACGCGACCGTCGCGCAGCGCGATTACACGCTCCATTGAGGAAGCCATGGAGCGATCGTGCGTGACGAGGACCAAGGTGGTGCCGTAGTCGCGGTGGAGAGCATGGAGTAGCTCCATGATATGTTGGCCTGTGGTCGAATCCAGATTGCCGGTCGGTTCATCCGCCAACAGAATCGGTGGGTGACAGGCGAAGGCTCTGGCCACTGCCACACGCTGCTGCTCGCCCCCCGATAGTTGGACGGGATAGTGATGCAACCGTTCTCCCAAGCCGACGGTCTGTAACAGCTCCGTTGCCCGTTCCAGCGCCTTGTTCATCCCTGCCAACTCTAACGGCACCAGGACGTTTTCCAATGCTGTGAGGGTAGGAATAAGATGGAAGGATTGAAAGATGTAGCCGATGTGATCGCGTCGAAACCGCGCCAAGGTACTCTCGCGCATCGTCGAGATCTCCACTCCGTTCAATGTGATGGAACCGGAGGTCGGGCGATCCAGTCCTGCAATGAGGCCCAGCAAAGTGGACTTCCCGCTTCCGGATGGGCCGACAATGGCCACCCGTTGCTTATCGGGAATCTCAAGCGTGACATCGTCGAGGATTGTGACGTGATGGCCGCCGCCGGCCAAGCGCATGGTCAAATGAGAAAGAGAGATCATATTGTCTTTCTGGTTCCCGCCATATTATCCGGCGAAGGGTATATTATACTGGATGATAATGCATCGCTCATGGATTCTCACAAAACTATTTTCCTATCTCTGCTTCTCCCTTTCCTTGATTGTCCACTGTGGGTATGACCGTAGTGATGCCACCGCATCCCAACTGCCGTCGTCGAGCCCTCCACGCAAGGCTGTGGAACCAAGGCCCGTCTCAGCCGAACGTCCCAGTATCGTCGCCTTCGGCGACAGTCTGACAGCAGGCTTGGGTGTGCCGCCGGATCAATCCTATCCTGTGCGTCTGCAACGGACATTGGACGCAGCTGGCTATGCCTATCGAGTCGTGAACGCGGGTGTCAGTGGGGATACAACCGCCGGAGGAGCCAGAAGGGTCTCGTGGATTCTGAAGAACAAGCCGACGATCGTCATTCTGGAGCTCGGCGGAAACGACGGACTTCGAGGCCTCAGCCTGCAGGAAACGAAAGCCAACCTTGAACGGATCATTCAACAACTCCAACAGGCCTCGGTCACTGTCGTATTAGCGGGAATGAAACTTCCTCCCAATTATGGACAGGACTATACGGACGGGTTTGAGGCGCTGTTCCAGGCTCTAGCGAAACAGTATCGCCTGACCCTGATTCCATTTTTTCTCGATGGGGTGGCAGGCTCTACTTTGCTCAATCAGGCAGACGGTATCCATCCGACCGGAGAGGGCTATCGCATCATCGTCGAGAAGATATTCCCAACGATTGAGCCGTTGCTGAAGGGGAAACGGTAAAGAAAAGGGGGCCGCATGCTACGAGAGGCGTTGCAGATCCTAGTCAAGAGGGTGACGGACACGAAGACCGGGGAAACGATGGTAGTCGCGATCGGCGGTCACCCATTCACTGCCGCTTTCAATGGCCAATGCGGCGAGAAAGGCATCTGGAACGAGATTGCCTTTAATATCGGCGGCGTTGCACAAGCGACAAAAGATGTCCCAGTGGCGAGGCCCCGGATTGATGATGCTGCAAGTCGGCTGGTCGCGGAGCTCTCCTGCGAACGCGATAGCCTTCTTCATGCTACTTGGCGGATTGAACACACTTGGATGGGTGACGACTCGGATAAAGCCGCTCAGCACCAGATCAGACAGGCCATAGGGATGGTCGGAATTGAGAAGGTTTTCAAGCCACCGGCGGTAGGGATGATGATGCGGCGAATCTTGACGGTGGGAATACACGAGCACATTGACGTCAAGAAGAACCATGTGGCCGTTCCATGAAGGCGAGGAGAGCGGCGGAGTCGTCTAGGTCAACACCGGAATGAATGCCCTGTCCGGAGACCGTGGTGAGCTTCACCGGCTTGCGTGGCTGCCGGATAACCCGGCGTGACAGGATCTGCCGAAGCGCGTCTTCTATGACAGCTGTCAAGGACTTGCCCGTGTCATGGGCGAAGCGTTTGGCAGATTTGAGGAGTTGATCGTCAAGTCGAACGGTGGTGCGCATGCGGCAAAGCATATCGATGAGGCGTCAATATGTCAAGCTGCCTCATTGAGGCAGCAGCAGAGGATTTCCCCGATTGCCTGATCGTGGCCAAAGCCCGCCGCGCCTGGTGCAGTCACCTGCTCATTCAGCGTATGACATCGCTGCTCGGCTTAGAACTGATGTAATCGCGAGGTTCTTCTCATTGTTCAGATGCGCCTGCCCCGCATTCCACAGGCTCAAGCCAAAGAAGTATCTCCTTATTCGCGAGAGGTTCGGGATAAATTCTCGAAAAGCGTGACAGGTGAGGCGATGAGGAAAGTTCAGTGTTGAATTGCCCGGACTGGCGAGCCGGAGATATCTAAAGGTTTCGGAACTTCGAACTTCATGCCGCGACGATCTCGCTTGAGTCAGGCGTCGGCGATTGCAGCAGAAAGGTTCATGAGTCACTCGGCTTAATGCGAGCGCAGCGCGGCGCTCAAAGAGACGCGCCACGCTGTGGGTCTGGGAATGGGAGGCCAGGGGACTGGCTCCGCCGTCTGCGGCGGTGCCTGTCCCGCTCCCAGGCCTACTTCTTTTTGCCCTTCGGCTTCTGCGCGGCTTGCTCGGCGTGAGTCAGCGATTCCTCCGCATGCTTCAGCGATTCCTTGGCATGCTCGAGCGCTTCCTTCGCGTGCGCGTCGGTGCTCCCTTTGATCGCTTCTTCCAGATGCGTGATGGCTTCCTTCTCGTGCGCAATGCCTTCCTTCGCATGCTTAATGGTTTCCGCGACATGCGCGCTTTCTCCCGCGAACACGGCGCTCGTCGCGCCTCCTGCGATAAGACCGCAGACAGCGATTGCAACAACAGCGGATTGAATTCGGCTCATAACTTCTCCTTTGTGATGGTGGACTCGTAACCAGGGCCGGAGCATACAACAACGGGAGACATTTGTTAACCTTCATTACTCATGGCGGTTCATCACGAAATCATCATATAGAGTTCAGGCGAGGCGCAAGTGGCATGAGGCGAGAGGACAGACTGCTTCACTTCCTCACGTCTTAAAATGAATGGCCTATGAATGAAGGGGACAGGACAGCCTGCCCCCTTCGACTCAGACTGCAACAGATACGATGAGCCGTCGGTCGACTATGACGACGCTTGGTTGCCGGCCGCGGCAGTTCCTGGAGCATAGATCATGACTCCACCGAGAACTGATCCACCAGCTGACCCAACATTTGTGACCGTCTGCTTGATTAGATTGTCTGTCGCATTGATGATGGAAAGTGAGTTGTCAGTGCTATTCGATACCGCGATGAATTTGGCTTCACCGGCACCTTGCGCCAGAACATCGAAGCTGTGTGCGCCGGTCGCCACAAGCGTGATTTCCCGCAAGAGGGTCAGTGCCGGTGTTGCCGCGGTCAGCGTCGACGAATCGAACGCAAAGAGCCGATCTTTCTTCGTCGACGGAGCGGTATTTCCCGCCAGGATGTAGAAACGATTCCCATCCGGAGAAAATTTGAACGCTCCGGGAGATGTCCCGTCTAACGCCGGAATGGTATAGTCCGTGCGGACCGCCGGCGTCACGCTGAGATCCAGAACGCCCAGCTTCGTTGCCTGTGGGATTGCTGTCTGTCCGCGCAACAGGAGGAACCGTCCGTCAGGGGTAATGCCGTAACTCGTGTAGGGAGTTCCGGCCAAATCAATGATGATGGTGCTCGCCAAGGTTATCGGATCAATCTCGGCGATTTGCCCATAGCCTTCTTGAATGCTATAGACTTTGCCGGTCAACTTCGACCAACGAATACCGTGTGGATGTGAATTATTCGCTGTGAATGGGGTAGTCAAGGAAGTAGCAGACTCGTCATCACAAGTCGCAGGTATCGTTTCCTTGAGCGGGTTACAGAGGTCGACTCGTCCGATCAATTTCCACTTAGTAGGAGACCCAGGCTCATTGTCGATGACCGCAATCTCGCCGCTGGTCTCGCTGGAAACAAACACGCGTCTTGGGATTGCCCCATTGGTTGCCGTAGGTCGAGGGAAAGCCATCACCTTGTGGCCATCGGCGAGGATACATTCTGATTTTTCCACAGTCGGCGGGGTGCCGCCGGGGCCAAGATGCGAGTTATGGAGAATGGTGACGGAACTCCCTGTGACCGGACCACCAACCCTTGCCGGATTATTACAGTTGATGAGATCGTCGCCCGGTGTCGTCGTGCCTGCGGCATTATCGCCATCGTTCCCGACCCAAATAACTTCCCCGTCTGTCGGATCTCGATACATATGGACGGGACGGGTGCCTGTGGAAAGATTGACTTCGTGAACTGGGATTGCTCCCGTTAAGGGATCAATCGTCGCAACTTTATCGATTCGTACACCAGGCGAAATTTCTCCCTGAATATTGACAAAAACCCATTCCCCTTCAGAGAACTGCATGTCGCCCAATGCGACATTTTCAAACTCAGCGGACGCAATCGTCCCCAGCACAGCGTTTCCCGAATCCCCCTTGAGCGCCACACTGGTTAACGTCTTGTCGCCTGTGTTGTTCACGAAGACGATCGGGCCTGATAGCCCCGCGCTGCCGCCTGGGGCGACAGTGCTACTGGTCGATTCTCCCGAACTGCAACTGACGAGGCCAATCAACGCCATCCCGAGTATTGCCGTTGTTGCGCCAGTGATCACTCTTGTCCGATTCTTGTTCGCTTTCATATGGCCATCCCTTATTATTGACATGTGTGGGCCTCCTCGTGGGAAGCCCCCCTTGTTATATAGTTGAGACATGCCCGAAAAGATTTGAACGTGGCGGCCCCCGGCTGGTGATCCCCCCGTGAATAACGGTGCAATCCGATGTGGCACTGAGGGGCCCAGAGAGAAATTCTGTTTGAGTAAGGGACGGTCGCCATGACCGGCCAGAGGAAGATGGGTTGTCGATGTTATCGCAATGCCATGCGCAGGCTCCATGGGTCTGATGCGCAGGATTCGAGTGAGATTGCGGACAGTGGGGCGTCGTCCATTGCGGCGCGGGGCTTCCGTACAGAGTGGAGATGGACCCGGCCAGCCAGAACACCACACAGACGCCCGCCATCGCACGGGAAAATCCGGCTGGTCGACACGCTGTCCTAATCTGTAAGAACATTCCGATCATCTCCCATCACCCATCGCCTTCAAGACCCACCGAATAACTGGAACGATCTGCTCAGTCCGAAGACATAACTGCGCTGCTGTTCGAGGTTGCCATTGAAATCCCGAATCACGGGGATCTGCGCGATGAAGTAAAACGACGCGTAGTCCCAGAGGTTCAACATGATGCCGGGAGAGTAGGCCAGGTAGGTCGATCCGGTGGTCGGAATGGCCCGGTGTTTAATGGCTGGATCGAGGAGGATGTTCGCTCCTCCGGGATTGAACTGAAACAGTGACGCATCCATGGAATCGTTCTGCATCCAGCGGTAGTTGAACTGTTGAGTCAGCACGAGCCACGGTGTTTGCTCAAGCGGGATAATGTTGAGCCCCGCGCTGAGGTTCACCTCGTCGCCGAATTTATACCCGTCGCTGTTCTTGAATGTGTGGCGGTAACTGGCCAAGGCAAACTGATTGAGGCGGTGCGGAATCAACTCATAGCTTTGGTAAATGGTCGGCACGAAACCGAAGTTTCCTCGACCAATCTGCAGCGTCGATTCCGCGAGCGATCCGCCTTGCACCCGTTGCCCATAGTCTCCGGTGGGCAGATCGGCGCCTATACCGACAACAATCATGCTCCGCAATGTCGGGAGGACGTTGTATTTCACCGCGACACGAATATCTCCGAGACCCTTGTCGCTGTATGGAGTCGGGTTGAGGCCTCCGATCTGGGCGTCGGAATTCACTTGCTTGTAGGGGAGCGACACTTGAAGCCCGAATCGCTCGGACAACCCATAGTTCATGTCCAATGTCGCGGTTCGCACGAGTGTTCGAATTTGACTCGCATTCAAGTTCGCCAGCGTCAGCTCCCGGCTTTCCTGATCCGCAAAGGGGATGCTCCCGCCCTGCCCGGAAGATGTTTCCAGCGGTGTGTAGTTGTAGATGGCGTTCACAGTCAGCAGCCCCGCCATCGGTACCTGCTGCTGGGAGCCGATGACGACGAAGCAGCTCACGGAACCGCAAGAGGCTTCCACGGATGGCGCGATGATGGATGCTAGCCATCCTAAGGCCAGGAGGCTGACAATGAATCGTCTGACATGAGAGGTCATAACACACCCTTTCTCCGGAACAGGACAGTGGCGTAAAGATGTAGTGCGAACATGTACGCCATCGGAAATCTCGATCGAATTCCTTCAAATAGTTGAAGGAGCCCCGATCAGAGGGATCCAACGGTGATAAAAAATATGGAAGAAGAGAGACTAGAGAAGAGGCGGCGCGCGCGAAGGTGGCTGAACCGTGAGGGGAGCACTGATCTGTGATTTGAAGCTTTTCTGCTCCAAGAGAGCGACTTGTTCAACAGGGGCGAAGAAGACTGAAGTTCCTTCGATGGCGTCGGCTGCAATGCAGAGCCATGAGCAGAGTGCGGTGGCGTGGGTTGCTGCCTTGTGATGCTCGTGCTGTCCCATATGGGCCGTCAGCTGCGGATAGACAATCCCGCTGAGCGCCACAAGCCAGAGCGCAAACCCTGCGACGGTAAATTGTCTTATCCTACAGGTCATAATCCTAACGCCTCTTCCCACTTCAGCCTTCAGCCTGAACCCCTGAGTTATTATTGACTGAGGCCTTCATCGAAGAGCCGCTGCCTTTATCGGTTCTTTTTTCTGAATCCGTGCGACGATTTCGTCGATCTTCTGTTCCGTCAACAGGCCGCCCTTGAGATATTCCTGCACACGCCCCTCCTGGTCGATGAAGACGCTCACGGGCAATCCGAACACCCCGAATTGATTCGCCACTTTGTTATCGCGATCCATCAGGACCGGGAATGTGTGGCCGTATTGCTTGATGTGCTCGCGCACTCTGGCATCATCTTCCAGTTCGTTGACCGCGAGGACCACGAAGCCCTTGTCATGCAGCTTGTCGAAGCTGGCTTGCATTGCCGGCATTTCGGTCGTGCAGGGCTTGCACCAGGTGGCCCAGAAGTTCAGGAGCACAATTTTGCCGCGATACTGGCTAAGGCTCTGCTGCTTGCCTTCTAGGTCGGTGAGGCGAAAGTCTTCCGCCTGCATGCCGACCGTCGGGACTCGCGAGCCCATGCTCCAGCCGTCGAAGGCCGGC
>CXWL01000085.1_pt1 | contig 44717 bp, 39 predicted proteins | sample 590931 | NCBI WGS metagenome assembly CXWL01 (sample SAMEA3498368, study PRJEB10139) | groundwater metagenome | biome: water well; material: biofilm material | place: Germany | collected 2015-04-27 | reverse complement strand
AGAAGTCCTCTTCCTCGATGACGACATCGTCCTCGCTGTCCACCACGAACAGGTCGTCGCCGCCGCCGCCGAACATGACATCGGCGCCCGTACCGCCGTCCAGCTCGTCGTCGCCCGAGTTGCCATCAAGCTGGTCGTCGCCTTCCAGGCCGAGCAACAGGTTGCCGCCCGAGTTGCCCGCGATATAGTTGTCGAGCGCGTTGCCCGTGCCGGTCAGGTCGTCCTCACCGGTGAGCGAGAGTTCCTCGATGTTTTCCGCGATCGTGTACGAGATCGACGCCTCGATCACGTCGTAGCCTTCGTCCGCGTTCTCGACGATCGTGTCGAGCTCGTCGTCGATGATGTAAAAGTCGTCGCCCGTGCCGCCCGCGAGCGTATCCGCGCCTTCGCCGCCATACAGCGAATCGCTCCCTTCGCCACCCGAAAGCGCGTCGTCACCCGCGCCGCCGTCGAGCTCGTCGTCATCCGCGCCCGCATCGACGGTATCGTTGCCTTCACCCGCGCTGATGATGTCGTTGCCCGCCTTCGCGAACACCACGTCGTTGCCTTCCAGCGCGTTGATGCGGTCGTTCAGCGCCGTGCCGGCGATCGTGTCGTTGCCGGGCGTGCCGTCAAGATCGAAGCCCAGAGCGAGCAGGTCGGCGAGACTGATGGTGGTGCCGGTGCTGGTGAACTCGAACTCCGTGATGCCGGAAGAGATGTAGGGGTCGTCCGGGTTGAACCCCTCGATGTGCACCTCGTCGCCGCCGCCCAGATCCAGCTTGAGCGAGCCGAAGGCGAGCTTGATCTCTGCCAGCGTGATGCCGGGGCCGAAGACCAGCCGGTTTTCGCCTTCATCGATGATGCTGTCGCGGCCATCGCCGCGGTTCCAGTAGTAGAGATCGAATCCCTCGCCGCCGGCAAGTACGTCCTGGCCCGTTCCTCCGATGAGCTCGTCGTTCCCCGCACCGCCGTGGATGCTATCCGCGCCCGATTCGCCGAACAGGCGATCGTTGCCTTCGCCTCCCACGAGCGAGTCGCTGCCGTCGCCACCCTGCAGTTCGTCGGCCCCCGCCTCACCCGCGAGCACATCCAGTCCCGTGCCGCCGATGAGCAAGTCGTCACCCGATCCTCCGGCGAGCTCATCGTTGTCCGCGCCGCCCTGCAGCTCGTCGTTGCCTGCGTCGCCTGCGATGACGTCGTCTCCCGCGTCGCCGACGAGGAGGTCAACTCCCTCGCCGCCCGTGAGCCGGTCCTTGCCATCGCCGCCGCCCAGCTGGTCGTCGCCTGCGTCACCCACGATGACGTCATCGCCCGCGCCACCCAGCAGTACATCATTCCCTTCGCCTCCGACCATGCGGTCGTTGCCCGCCTCGCCGTCAAAGGAGTCGTTGCCCGCTTCGCCGTAAATGGCGTCGTTGCCCTCGCCACCGTATCCCTGGTCCACGCCTTCGCCGCCAGTGATCGTGTCCGCGCCCGCATCGGCGAAGAACGTGTCGTCGCCCGCCCCGCCCGTCAACTTGTCCGCTCCAGCGCCGCCGGCGAGCTGGTCGTTGCCCTCGCCGCCTGAGAGCGTGTCATCGCCTTCCCCGCCGAAGAGCAGATCGTTTCCTTCGCCGCCATCGAGCGAGTCGTCGCCCGCATCGCCCTGCAGATCGTCCAGGCCCAGCCCGCCGATCAGCGTGTCGTTGCCCTCGCCGCCCGACATGAGGTCGTTGCCGCCCTCCCCGTCCAGGTAGTCGATGCCCGCATCGCCGAGCATCTGGTCCGCGCCGTCGCCGCCGTACAACGTGTCGTTACCGGCGTAGCCACGCAGGTAATCGTCGCCCGCCTCACCGTCCAGATAATCGTCGCCCTGGTTGGCGAGCGGGGTGTCGTCGGTATCCCCGAACAGCTGGTCCGCGCCATCGCCGCCAAACAGCGTGTCCGCGCCGCCGTCGCCCTTGAGCGTATCGTCGCCCGCCTCGCCATCCAGGTAGTCGTTGCCGTGCTTGTCGGCCGCGACCTCGCTTGAATCGCCTTCCAGCGTGTCGTTGCCGGCGCCGCCAAAGAGCGTGTCGTCCTTGCCGTTGCCGAAGAGAATGTCGTTACCGGTGCCGCCGTCCAGGTAATCGGCGCCGTGGTACTGCTCGTCCAGGCTGCCGTTGTCCCCTATCAGCGTGTCGTTCCCGGCACCGCCGATCAGCTCGTCCGCACCGCCATCACCCACGATGGTGTCATCGCCATCGCCCCCGTCCAGATAGTCGGCAGCATGGAACTGCGGCGCCGCATAGACCGGCTGTCCCCCGAGCGTGAACGAACCTTCCGTGATGTCGCCTTGAATGTGATCATCGCCCACATCCCCGTAGATCGTGTCCTGGCCCGCGAACCCCAGAAGCAGGTCGTTGTCCGTTCCACCCTCGATGAAATCCGCCGCCTCGCCGCCCAGCACCGTGTCGTTGCCCGCACCCGCATCGATGCTGTTCGCGCCATCGCCCTCGACGAACAGGAGCCCCGCCATATTCTGCAGACCGGCGACATCGCCGCTGTAGAGCACACCGAAGGGATTCGCCGTGGGCGAGTCGAGCTCACCCTGGCCGATCACCGGAAAAAGACTCCCGCCGCCGAGAATGAAGTCGTGACCGTCTCCGCCCGAGATCGCGTCCGACCCCGCGCCGCCGTCGATGGCGTCGTTACCGTCGCCGCCGATCAGAACGTCGCTGTCCTCGCCGCCCTGCAGGGCGTCATTGCCGATACCGCCATCGAGCGTGTCGTTGCCTCCCGAGGCGATCAGGATGTCGTTGCCCTCCTCGCCATACAGCCACTGATCCCCAACATCGTTCGTGATGTAGTCGTCGCCCGAGCCGCCATACGCCTCAGCCCCAGCCTGCGCGACGATGATCCGGTCGTTGCCCGCCAGCCCGAACACCTTCTGGTTCGGCGAATCGGCAATCAGCGTCGAGCCGTGCCCCTCCTGCGTGCTGAAGCTGTTGTCGCTGTCGGAGGTGCCATTGAGGTCCGTTTTGGCAATGGGCGAGACATCTCCGAGCACGATTCCAAAGTCGCCACTGCTGAAATCCTGAACCGTAACAACACTGGGATCGCCATTGCGAAACAGGTTGAGAATTCCGCCCGTGGAACCTAGAGCGTCTCCAGTGTAGGTCAGGGTGAACGTCGACCCTCCCGCTCCAGCCAGCGTGAAGACCTTGCCCACGGCTTCGGTCGACTCCGCAATACCAACAACCTGCTCGCTATCGAAAAAGAGTTTGCCGAGCTGCTGTTGCCCCGCACCTTCCCTCGTATCAGCAACGATGTCGTGACCGCCGTCGCGCTGAAAGCGATAGATGTCATCGCCGACGCCGCCTCGCAGAATGTCGTCGTCTGCGCCGCCGACTAGCGTGTCATCGCCGAATCCGCCATTGAGCTTGTCGGCGCCGACACCACCTTCAAGATAGTCATTGCCACCCAGACCGTTGAAAGAATCGTCTCCTGCTCCGCCATAGAGTCGATCCGCGTTGCCGAAGCCTTGCAGCGGGTCGTCCTTGTCCGAGCCAAAAGCGATCTGCGTCAGCCCCCTGCGGCTGACGCCTCCTCCAACTCTTACAGTGTCCTTGGCTATCGTTTCTACCGGATTGCCATTTCGAACAACCGCCGCAATCCGATAGTCCACATAGTCGCGCGGCGTCCCCGCCAAATCGGGCACGATGCTAAGGTCACCCGTGTTTCGTACATTTTTCAATGCAAGCATCTCGGCACGATCTGCAATGTATGAGGTCGTAATCTGTCCATTCCCTGTCGCGGCATCGAACAAATCAAGAGCACCGTCTTGTCCGCCAGATAAATTGTGCTGTGCGTAAAGCGCATCCGGCCCCAGCACCGCGAATGGGCTTAATTCCTTCAGCGCGTATCTATAGGCAAGACCATTTGCGGCTTGAGCGCGGATCTTTAGTTCTGCCAGTGGCATGTCCGCCAGGCTCACGAGTGTCAACGGCCCTGGCGCGGCCTTGATTGCGTTATGAATTCGCAACACCGCATCGTGAAAAGCATTCCTTTGCCCGATGGTGCCCTTGCCGACTCCAGCGATGCTTGATTCGTTGGAGGTCGGTAAAGAGGTGCCTTCTCGAGCACCAGACTCCGTCAAAAATTTCTCGCCTTTTTGGAACAGTCGGTACAACCCTTCCGCGAATCCTTCGTAGCTACCCGCCATGTTGTTGGAACTTGCTTCCAATACCCGTATCAAGCTACTCGTGGTAAATCCACTTCCCTTGATAGGCTCGATCGCCGCCAGGAGCGCAAGCGCGTCCATGAACGGTTCGATAACGTGATTGTTCGCCTCCGTAGGCAAATCGATTGGTGCACCGTACTTGTCCGCGCCCGTATACTTGCTGGCTACAACGCTCAAATCATCGCCAGGTGCGAGGTCCTCTGATCTGACGGAGATGACGTTCGGTGCACCTTGAACGATCCCGGAACCCGGACGTAGCACTTGATTGATCTTGTTTAAAGCTTCGGTGCTAAGGCTATTAGCCTGAGTGCCAAGCAAATTGGCAGCTTCTCCAATCTCATTGGCGATTCGCGATTTCAGAAGTTGAGTAGTCGCAAATGTCAATCCGGGCACGACAGCCAGCGATTGAAATAGGCCAATTGCGTTGGCGGTACTTGGGTCGTATCCCGCCGAATTGAATACCACGACGTTGGCATCAAATATGTCGGGGAACAATCTCGCTGCCATAACAGCGAGGTGCCCACCCAAACTATGGCCCGTCAACTTCACCGCCACCCCGGTCTGTATCAGTTCCCCGAGTCCAGATGCGGATGTCGTAGGGGAGAGCTTGATATACACCGGAGTACCGATTGTGATCCCGGCAGCTACTAGATAGACGCCAGATGTCGGTTCCTCCAGCGTCGCTTCGACCTTCATTTGCGCAACCATTACGTTGGTGGCAGCCCGCAGCCGCATTACGTAGTTCGCCATGGAAACAACCTGCGTGAGCGCAAGTCCGAGAATGCCGATTTGCCCCAGATCGGCCGAAGCGAGATCCACGAAGCCTTCTTCCTTTGGCTCTGTGCCGCGGATTGCCAGTACCTTCTCTCCGTTGCGCTCAAAAAGCGTTGCTCCGAAACCACTCTTGTCCGCCGCGGCAATTGGATCCTGCCCCGCCGGAATGTCGCCGCCGTAGTAGGAGAGGACGCTCCAAGGATCTGGATTGGTTGCAGTGCTTACGAAAAGGCTCGCTCCCAGTGCGGCGGGGAGGCGACCGCCGCCGAGCTCAGCATCGGCCGCGCGCTGAGCAAATGTCTCCCCATCCAGAGTAAAGTTGCCCATCCGGACATAGGACGCTGTAGCAAGCGACGCATACTTGAAGTAATCACCAATCGTCAGGTTGCTCATGGTTTCTCCTACTTTTGTCCGGCAGGAAGTAGAACTTCTCTATAAATAAGAGGGTTGTCTCTCGCTAACGGCCATCGCCCCGGCGCATCACACGCAAACGCTGGAATATCAAGACCTATAAAAAACCATGGTGGACGACGTCCAAACGCTGTGTATTTTGCAATTCTTTCTTTAGTATCAGTATCGATCACGAACCTTTCGCTCTTGCCAACTTTGTACGCCACTCGGTCACCGTGGGGGTTCGGCCAAATATAGTGATACCTAGCTGTCGGGCGGCCGAGCTTGGTCACTTTCCACGCGCCAATGCCGCTCAGAACAACTTCAATTCGAACGTTGTCGTCTACAGGATAGATGACTGAATTGGGCAGGCTCTTGCCTGGATTCTGCGCGGAGTACCAAGCAAGCGCCCGAGCTCTGGATTCATCATCTACCCGCTCTACTCGTTCAAATCCCTTGCCATCTTCGGTGGCTTGTTCCACGAACCGGAAACGCCCTGGCTTCGTGTTCTCGTACGCGGTACGCATCGACGCGTCATAGAATCCATCCACCTGCACTTTCTTGTAAATAGCCGTCCCAGCCTCCTTGCAGGCCTGGCCGAAGTTCCACGCAATCCACAATTCTTCGGCAATTGGTGCGACCAGAAACACCGCCGCTACCACTGCGAGTACCGACTTTCGCGCGGGAATTCGTCGCGTGCCGCGCACGACGCCCCAGTAGATGAGAGCAAGGACTCCGTAGGCGACCCCCAGCGGAACGACGCTGAATAGACTTGTGTAGTAGAAGCCCATTGACGTACTCCCGACTAATTCAGTGCGCTTGCAATTGACATAACTGTTAGTCCGTCTTCCGCGCCGAAGCGGCACGCAAGTTAGCGAGTACCCGCCCAATCTGCTGATGCAACCCCGCCAGGCCGTCGTACCCCATCGCCACCCGCACAGCGAGCTTTCCATTCACCGACTCCGGCAGTTTCCCGCCCTGCTTCGCCACGCGCGGAATCGCGGCGAGCAACCCCGGCTCGATGAAGCCGAAGTCGATGAAAGCCATGCCGGGCGCGACGTTGACCGTCGCGTAATTCGCGAGCACCGGCTGGTCGGAGTTGTCCACGGGCGCGAGGCGTACGCCCATGCGCTGACGCGTGCCTGCGGTCGTGCTTGCGCTCGTTGCGGCGGGCTTATCGTCTTTCTTCGGTGCTTCGGCCATCTTGGCTCCTGGTTTGGGTTTTTTCTTCTTCACAACTTCGACTTGTCTTCCTCGATAACGCTCATCTGCGTCGGCGACTGCCCCGCGGCCGAGCCAAGGCCGCCGAACTGCAGCACTTCGTCGACCTTCAGACCATGCGGCAGCTGGTGGGCGATGAAGAGCATCGTCACCTTGCCCTTGAGCGCGTTTACGGTCTGGGCGAAGGCTTCGGCGGTCGCGTTGTCGAGGTTGCTGGTGGCTTCGTCGAAGATCAGGACGCGCGGGTTCTTGAGCAGGGCGCGGGCGATGGCGATGCGCTGGCGCTGGCCGCCGGAGAGGCCGACGCCGTGTTCGCCGAGCGGGGTCTGGTAGCCCTGCGGCAGGGCTTCGATGACGTCGTGGATCTCGGCCATGCGGCAGGCCTCCGCGATCTGCGCGAAGCCGGCTCGCGGGTTGGCGAGTTGCAGGTTGTCGTAGACGGTGCCGGAGAAGAGCGTGGTTTCCTGCGGTACGACGCCGAAGGCGGCGCGCAGTTCGTTGGCGCTCATGTGGCGGGTGTCCTGGCCTTCCATGAGGATGCGCCCGTCGCTGGGCAGGTAAAAGCCGAGCAGCAACTTGGCGAGGGTGCTCTTGCCGCAGCCGCTCGGGCCGACTAGCACGGTGAGCTGGCCGGGCTTGATGACGAAGTTGAGGCCGCGGTAGAGCCAGGGGTACGTGAAGGACGGCTCTGCCGTAGCGGAGTAGCGGAACGACACCGCCTGGAATTCGATGTGTCCCGCCTTGGCGTTGGCTCCGCCTGCCCTTTGCGGGATGAGGGAATGCGGCTCGGCGGGGACGTCCATGACGTCGCCAAGGCGCCGTACCGCGATCTCGGCCTGTTGGAACTGCTGCCACAGGCCGACCAGGCGCAGCATCGGCTGCGACAGGCGGCTGGCGAACATCTGGAAGGCGACCAGCATGCCGATGGTGAAGGTGGCGCCGCCGGTCGAGGCGAGCGCGGCGCTGTCGATGACGAGCAGCGCGCCGACGATCAGGATGCCGAGCGTCATCGCCTGCTCCAGCACGTTGGCGATGGTGTTGTAGGTGTTGGCGAGCTGGCGCGTGTCGAAGCCGGCGGCGAGGTACTGGGCGAGCTGCTCGCCGTAGCGTTCTTCCAGCACCGGCTCCATCTGCAGCGACTTCACGGTGGCCATGCCCGAGATGTACTCGGTGACGAAGGCGGTATTGCGCGCGCCGGTCATGAACTGGTGGTTGAGTTTCAGCCGAAACAATGGCGTCACGGCAAGGCTCAGGCCGACGATGAGGAGCAGCACGCCGAGCGCGATCAGAGTGAGCTTCCAGCTGTACCAGAACATCACCGCGAGGAAGACGACGAGGAACGGGCAGTCGAGAATCAGGGCCACCGCGGCGCCGGAGACGAATTCGCGGATCTGCTCCACTGCGTTCAGGCGGGCGACGAGCACGCCGGTCTGGCGCTGCTCGAAGTAGGGCATCGGCAGGCGAAACAGGTGCCGGAACACCGACTGCCCGAGCACCCCGTCCACCCGGTTGCCGGTGTGCAGGACGAGGTACTGCCGCATCCAGGTCATGGCCGCGCCGAAGGCCATGAACATCGCCAGGCCCAGGCCGACCACCCAGAGCGTGCTCTCGGTGTGATGGACCACCACCTTGTCGATCACCACCTGCGTGAAGAGCGGCGTGGCGAGGCCCACCAGCTGGATGGCGAAGGACGCGATCAGCACCTCGCGCCAGATGCGCTTGTGGCGCAGCAGTTCGGGGATGAACCACTTGAAGCCGAACTTCTGCGGCTGGGCCTTGGCGTCGTCGGGGTCGTTGGCGGGCGCGGCATCGCGCCGCAGCAGCACGACGAGGGGATCGAAGGACGCGGCAAATTCGCCCACAGGCAGGGTTTGCGGCTCACGGCTGGAGGGTTGGAAGTACACCAGCTTCGCGCCGTCGCTGGCGGCGAGGATCGCCGGCACCAGGGCCTCGCCTTCGCGGCGGAACGCAACGCAAGGAAACGCCACTTGCCGGAAATCCAGCGCCGCCGCCTCGCCGCGCCCGGCCTGGAAGCCGAACGCGCCCAGCGCGGCGAACAGCTTTTCCCGCGTGTAGGGCGGCGGGAACTGGCCGAGGAACAGGGCCGGATCGAACGGCACGTGGTGCAGCGCGCAAAGTTGGCCCAGCGTCCAGACGAAATCGTCGCTGGACAGTAGCCCGGCGCTTGCTGTTGCGGTCTGCTTATTCAGACTCCCCCCGAGAAAACAGAATAGCGCCCGGGGGCTGGGCCGCAATGGCCCGGAAAGCCTAGACCGGTTGGATCATCCGGTGGCCACGCCACGGCGGCTGGCGGCGACGATCAGGTCGGCGCGCGAGGACACGCCGAACGCGGCGTAGACGGCGTGCGCATGGTGCTTGGCCGTGCCGGGAGCGATGCCCAGGTCGCGGCCGATTTGTCCGATCGTCCTGCCGCGCAAAAGGTGGCGCAGCACTTCGCGCTGGCGCTCGGTGAGCCCCGAATCCGGCGCCCGCTCCAGGTCGCTTTCCAGCGCTTCCGGCGGAATGTAAGTGCCACCTTCCGCGACGAGCCTGAGCGCGCTCACCACCACCCTGGGATTGGCGGTCTTCGGGATGAAGCCCGCGGCGCCGGCCGCCAGCACGCCGCGGATCGACGCCCGGTCCTCGACCGCGGAGATGACCACCACGCGCATCGCGGGATGCCGCTTGCGGAACTGCAGCAGCGAGTCGATGCCGCCGTGGCCCGGCAGGCCGAGGTCGAGCAGGACAAGCTGGCAGGGGCGTTCTCGCGCCGACTCCAGCCCCGTTTCAAGGTCGCGCACGGCATGCACCGAGGCCCCGTCGACCGCACGCGCCACCGCGCCGGAGAGGTACTCCAGCATCATCGGGTGGTCGTCGATGATCAGGACGTTCATGGCCGGGGGACGCTGCGCCGCAAGTACAGATTGTTCGCCACCAGCGAGCAGATGACAAGGGCCGCGCCGCAGATCTCGATCGCCGCGAAACTGCGCCCGAGCCCGGCCTCGATGGCGAACACGATGATCGGGATCAAGTTGAGCATCAGCATCGCGTTCAGCGCGCCGAGATACTTCACGCCGTTGTTGAAGCCGAGCACGCCGAGGATCACCGTGAAGACGACGAAGTAGGCGAGCTGCCACTTCACCGACCACACCTGCTCGAAGCTCGGCAGCTCCGAATAGCCCATGCCGATGGTGAAGATGTTGACCGCGATGAGGCCGACGGTGCCCGGGATGCAGGTGAGCACCGTCATGCGCAGCGGCGACCAGCCGGCGAAATGATGGCCCGCCATGGTGTAGATGACCCAGCTCACCGCGCCGAGGAACACGAGCAGGTCGCCGACGAGAGAGCCGCCCTCAAAGACGTGCGAAAGGTCGCCTTTCGTCACCACCAGCAGCACCCCGCCGATCGCCGCGGCGATGCAGCCCACCGTGAATGGCCCCGGGCGCAGGCCGCGCGTGAGCCAGACTGCCAGCGCTGTCATCGGCGTCTGCAGCGCCATGATGATCGAGGCGTGCTCGGGGCGCGTGTAGGACAGTCCCCACCAGACGAGGATGTTGAAGCCGCAGAAGCCGATCATGCCGAATACCGCCGCCGGCACGAAGCGCCCGCCGTAGCGCAGCGCCTGCCGGCCTTCGGCGATCCACAGGATGGCGATGAACAGCAGCATGCCGAAGCAGTAGCGGAACGACCCGAGGAAGAACGGGTCGAGCACCGGCAGGGTGCGCTTGGCGATCGAGAACAGCGCGCCCCAGGAGGCGATCGCGATGCCGAGCCACACCAGGCCCCTGATCAGGTGGGCCCGGTCGATTTTCTACGCGGCCTTCTTCTCGTCCCGCAACGCGCGCCGCAGGATCTTGCCGACCGGGGTCTTCGGCAGCTCGGCGCGGAACTCGATGTACTTCGGCATCTTGTAGCCGGTCAGGTTCTTGCGGCAGTGATCGAGTACCACCTGCTCGGTGAGCGCCGGATCCTTCTTCACCACGAAAACCTTGGGCACTTCGCCGGACTTCTCGTCCGGCACGCCGATGGCGCAGCATTCGAGCACGCCGGGGCAGGCGGCCACCACGTCCTCCAGCTCGTTCGGGTACACGTTGAAGCCCGATACCAGGATCATGTCCTTCTTGCGGTCCACGATCTTCACGTAGCCGCGCTCGTCCATGACGCCGATGTCGCCGGTCTTGAAGGCGCCGTCCTTGGCCATCACCTTGGCGGTTTCCTCCGGCCGCTGCCAGTAGCCCTTCATCACCTGCGGGCCGGCGATGCAGATTTCCCCCACCTGGCCCACCGGCAGGATCTTCTCGTCGTCGTCGCGGATGGTGATGATGGTGCTGGGAATCGGCAGGCCGATGGTGCCGCTGAACTCCGTGATATCCACCGGATTGGTGGTCGCCACGGGCGAGGTCTCGGTAAGGCCGTAGCCCTCGAGGATCGGCACGCCGGTGGCCTGCTTCCAGCGCTCGGCCACCGCCTTCTGCATCGCCATGCCGCCGGCGGAGGCAAGCCGCAACTTCGAGAAGTCAATGCCGGAGAAGCCCGGGTGGTTCAGCAGCGCGTTGTAGAGCGTGTTCAGGCCGCTGATGGCGGTGAAGCGATTCGTTTTCAATGACTGGATGAAGCCCGGGATGTCGCGCGGGTTCGGGATCAGCAGGCAGCAGCCGCCGTCGCGCAGCATGAACAGGCAATTGCAGGTCAGCGCGTAGATATGGTAGAGCGGCAGCGGCGCGACCATGACGAGCGGGTCGTCTTCCTTGCGCGTCGGCGAGAACCAGGCCGAGACCTGCTCCATGTTGGCGATGATGTTCCGCTGCAGGAGCACCGCGCCTTTCGACACGCCGGTGGTGCCGCCGGTGTACTGCAGGAAGGCGATGTCGTCGGGACCCACGTCCACCTTCTTCAGCTGCATGCCTGAGCCTTCGCTGATGGCCGTGTTGAACGGCGTCGCCGCGGGCAGGTTGAACGCCGGCACCAGGGTTTTGCCCGCAGGATCCTTTTTCACCTTGCGGACGACGAAATTGACGATCAGGCCCTTGAAGCCGAGCAGGTCGCCCATGGCCGCCACCACGACATGCTTGACCGGGGTCTTTGGCAGCACCTGCTCCAGCACGTGCGCGAAATTCTCGAGGATGACGATCGCCTCGGCGCCCGAGTCCTTGAGCTGGTGCTCGAGTTCGCGCGGCGTGTAGAGCGGGTTCACGTTCACCACCGTGTAGCCGGCGCGCAGGATGCCGAACACCGCCGCCGGGTACTGCAGCACGTTGGGCATCATGACCGCGACGCGCGCGCCCTTGGCGAGGCCCTTGGACTGCAGCCAGGCGCCAAAAGCGGTCGACAGGCGGTCGACATCGCCGAAGGTGATGGTCTTGCCCATGCAGATGTAGGCCGGGCGGTCCCGGTACTTCTGGATGTTGGCGTCAATCAGGTGCGGAATGGAGCGGTACGCGTTGACGTCGATCTCCGCGGGCACGCCCTTCGGATAGCTCTTCAGCCAGATCTTTTCCATGGGGGACTCCTCCTGCGGGGAATTCTAGCTTGTTAGGAACGCGCTCGCGCGTTAGGCCCCGCGGCGGAAGGTACGAACTATCAGCGGCGCGGCCAGGCAGCCGGCGCCGATGGCGGCATAGCCCCAGGCCCAGGCGGCAAGGCTTTGCTGGCCTCCCGCAAGGTCTAGCGCGAGGCCGAACAGGGACGGACCGATCATGCCGCCGCTGAATCCGGCCAGCGAGTACAGGCCAAGCGCCGCGCCGCGCAATTCGGCCGGCGCCGCCGCCACCAGGCCGGCGGTGAGCGTGGCCGACTCGGCCATCACCAGCATCGAGTAGACGCTGAGCAGCAGCACCACGATGCTCCAGTGCAGCCCGCCTGAGAACGCCATGGCGATGCCGCAAGCGCCCGAACCGACCATTGCTATCTGGATCCACTGCCGCCGGCCGATGCGCAGCGCAACCTCGTTGCCGAAGATGGATGCCGGCACCGAGAGCAGGTTGACCACGGCCGCGATGGCGGCGAAATTCCAGGGAAATGCCTGTCCCGCCGCGTGCAGTCCCGCGGAGTACGCCAGGAAAGCGACCATCCAGCCGCGTGACCCGAACAGCTCGATGCAATGGACAACGTAGCCCAGCGTGTACCCTGCGGCCGCCCGGTTGGCGATCACCTTGCGCCAGGACGCGACCGGGAAGAGCGTCGCGAACGAAAAGGGGGAAGTTGAATTCTTCTTCGTGCCCGGAATGGAAAAGTACACCCACAACCCCGCAAGCAATGGACCCGCCGCCGAGACAAGGAACGCGCTGCGCCAGCCCCAGACCGGCGCAAGCAGGCCGGCGAGCGCGAGCGAGATCGCCGTGCCGATACCGAAAAACGAGGTATAGAAGGCGATGTACCGGCTTTGCGACGGTCCGCTGCTGCGATCCGAAAGCAGGCGCAATCCGGGCATGTAGGTGCCGGCGACGCCCGCGCCCAGCAGCGAGTGCCAGAACATGCTGCTCGCGAACCCGTCCGCCGCGCATCCGAAGCCCACGCCGCCCGCGGTCGCGAGCAACGCGCCGGCCAGGTAGACCCGCCGGCCGTCGACGCGATCAGTGAGCGCGGTCCAGTACGAAACCGTGGCGACATAGCCGGCGAAGAACGCGCTCGCGATGAGACCAGCTTCGGCGTTCGTCAGGCGCCAGAGATCGCGCAGATCCGGCAACAATGCGGCGAACGTCGCGAAGCCCAGCATCGAAAGGATGTGGGCGCCAATAAGTACGTGCGCAGCGTTCAGCGGTGCTTGAACGTCGGTTTACGTTTTTCGACGAATGCGGCCATCCCCTCTTTTTGATCCTCCAGCGCGAAGGCCGCATGGAACAGCCTCCGCTCGAAGAGGACTCCTTCCGACAACGTACTCTCGTAGGCGCGGTTCACCGACTCCTTGATCAGCATCACCACCGGCAAGGAATAGGAGGCGATCTTCCCGGCCACCGCCATCGCCTCCTCCATCAGCTTGTCGTTCGGCACCACGCGCGACACCAGCCCGGAACGTTCGGCCTCGGCAGCGTCCATCATGCGCGCCGTGAGACACATGTCCATGGCCTTCGCCTTTCCAATCGCGCGCGGCATGCGCTGCGTTCCGCCCGAGCCGGGCAGGACGCCGAGGTTGATCTCGGGCTGGCCGAATTTCGCCGATTCGGCGGCGATCACGATGTCGCACATCATCGCCAGCTCGCAGCCGCCGCCCAGCGCGTAGCCCGCGACCGCGGCGATGACCGGCTTTCGCACATTGCGGATGTGCTCCCAGTCGCGCGTGATGTAGTTCGACATGAAGGCGTGCTGGAAATCGAAATCCTTCATCGCGCCGATGTCGGCGCCGGCGGCGAAGGCCTTGTCGTTGCCGGTGATGACGATGGCGCCGACGCCGTCATCGGCGTCGAAGCCATACATGGCGGCGCCCAGCTCCTGCATCAGTTTGGGCGCCAGGGCGTTCAGCTGCTTCGGGCGGTTCAGGGTGATGAGCGCAACGCGCCCTTTCACTTCGGTCAGGATGAATTCGTAGCTCATACGGAAGATTTTAGCTAAGCTTTGCCCATGGAACCCGTCCTCATTTCACTCGAAAGCGGCGTGCTGCGCATTACGCTCAACCGCCCGGAAAGACTGAACGCCTTCAACGTCGAACTGCACCAGGGCCTCGCCGCCGCGATGACGCGCGCCGAATCCGAGCCGGCGGTCCGCTGCCTGCTCGTCACCGGTGCCGGGCGCGGCTTCTGCGCCGGTGCCGACCTGACGCAGCGCGACATGAAGTCCGCCGCGCCGATCGACCTCGGCTCGGGCCTGGAGACCTGGTACAACCCGCTCGTCATGCGCATGCGCGCCCTGCCAAAGCCTATCGTCTGCGCGGTAAACGGCGTGGCGGCGGGCGCCGGCGCCAACTTCGCGCTGGCCTGCGACCTCGTGCTCGCCGCGCGCTCGGCCTCCTTCATCCAGGCCTTCGTCAAGATCGGCCTGGTGCCCGATTGCGGCGGCAGCTACTTCCTGCCGCGCCTCGCCGGCACGCAGCGCGCCATGGCGCTGGCGATGACGGGGGACCGGCTAAGCGCGGAGGATGCGGAACGCTGGGGCGTGATCTGGAAGTGCGTGGAGGATGCGGATCTGACGAAAGAGTCTGAAAAGCTTGCGATTCAATTGGCGAACGGCCCGACCAGGTCTCTCGGCTTGATCAAGAAGGCCATGTACAGCTCCGCGAACAACGACCTGGCGACGCAGCTCGACCTGGAGCGCGACCTGCAGCGCGAGATCGGCAAGGGCTCGGACTACCGCGAAGGTGTCGCCGCCTTCCTCGAGAAGAGAAAGCCGGTGTTCAAGGGCACATGAAACGATTTCCCCTCGAGCCGATCGAGAAAGCATCGCGCAAGAAGTTGCGCGACCTGCAGCTTTCCCGCATGAAGGTGGCGCTCAAGCGCGCCTACGAAAATGTCCCGCATTACCGCAAGAAGTTCGACGCGGCGGGCGTGAAGCCGAAGGACCTGAAGACGCTCGCCGACCTGGCGAAGTTCCCCTTCACCGCGAAGTCCGACCTGCGCGACACCTACCCGTTCGGCATGTTCGCCGTGCCGATGGACAAGGTGGTGCGGATCCACGCGTCATCGGGTACGACCGGCAAGCCCACCGTGGTCGGCTACACGAAGAAGGACATCGACACCTGGAGCCACCTCATGGCGCGCTCCATCCGGGCAGCGGGCGCCAGGCCCGGCGACAAGTTGCACAACGCCTACGGCTACGGTCTCTTCACGGGTGGGCTGGGCCTGCACTACGGCGCCGAGCGCCTCGGCCTGGCGACGGTCCCGGTTTCCGGCGGCATGACCGAGCGGCAGGTCCAGCTGATCCGGGATTTCAAGCCCGACATCATCACCGTGACGCCCTCCTACATGCTGGCGATCTGCGATGAGATGGAGCGCCAGGGCATGGATCCGAAGAAGTCCAGCCTGCGCATCGGCATCTTCGGCGCCGAACCGTGGACTGACGAAATGCGCAGGAGCATAGAAAAGCGCACCTCGCTCCAGGCAATCGACCTCTACGGGCTGTCCGAAGTCATGGGGCCGGGCGTGGCGCAGGAGTGCATCGAGACCAAGGACGGGCTCACCATCTGGGAGGATCACTTCTATCCCGAGATCGTGGACCCGGTCACCGGCGCGGCGCTGCCCGACGGAGAGAAGGGCGAACTCGTCTTCACCGCGCTCACCAAGGAAGCGCTGCCGATCATCCGCTACCGCACGCGCGACCTCACGCGCCTGCTGCCCGGAACCGCGCGCGTCATGCGCCGCATGGAGCGCATCACCGGACGCTCGGACGACATGCTCATCATCCGCGGCGTCAACCTGTTCCCGTCGCAGATCGAGGAACTCATCCTCAAGCGACCCGAACTCTCGCCGCACTACGTGATGGAGATCTCGAAGCAGGGGCCGCTCGATCACCTCACGGTGCTGGTGGAATCGGAAGACCAGTCCGCCGCAGGAAAATTGCAGCACGACATCAAGGCCACCATCGGCGTGAGCACTGACGTGAAGATCGTCCCTGCCGGGACTATCGAGCGCTCCATCGGCAAGGCGAAGCGAGTGATCGACCTGCGGCCGAGATGAGGCTACTCGCCGTCCTGCTTTTGTTCGCCGGCGCGGCGGCGCAGGCGGCGACCGGCCTGACGGAAATCGCCGGCATCGACGGCGACAATCCGGTCACGGTGTTCTACCCGACCTCGGTTGCACAACAGCCGCTAAAGCGCGGCCCCTTTGCCGTGAACGCCGCCTTCAATGGCACACCCCAGCGCGGCAACGGCAGGCTCGTCGTCGTGTCGCACGGGTCGGGCGGCTCTGCCTGGACCTACTCCGATCTTGCGAAGACCCTGGTCGAAGCGGGCTTCGTGGTGGCGATGCCGCTGCACCGCGGCGACAACTATGGCGACAACAGCGAGATCGGCCCGCCCAGCTGGCGACGCCGGCCGGCGGAGGTCTCGCGCGCCATCGATGCGGTAGCGCGCGATCCGCGTTTCGCGCCGCTAGTGCAGGTCGACAAGGTCGGGATGTACGGCATGTCGGCTGGCGGACACACGGCACTCAGCCTGGCGGGCGGGCGCTGGTCGCCGGCCGGGCTCAAGCGGCACTGCGAAGCGAACATTGCCGCGGACTTTCCGGCCTGCGTGGGACTGAGCACGCGGTTGCGCGGGGATTTTTTCGATGGCTTCAAGATCTGGACGTCCCTGATCGTCATCGGACAGAAGTTCAGCGACACGGCCTGGGTCAGCTACAACGACCCTCGCGTGCAAGCTGTTGTCGCCGGCGTGCCGTACGCAGCGGATTTCGACATGGCCTCGCTTGCGAAACCGCGCGTGCCGCTTGGCATCGTCAACATGGGCGGCGACAAGTGGCTCGCGCCGCGTTTTCACGGCGAGGCCGTGCTCAAGGCCTGCGTGAGCTGCACCGCCGTGGCGAACCTGCCCAATGGCGGCCACGGCGCGCTGCTCTCGCCGCTGCCGCCGAAGCTGCCGGAAGCGGCAGCCGAACTTCTGAATGATCCGCCCGGATTCGATCGCAGCGTGCTGCCGGAAGTAGACCGGAAGATCGCGGCCTTCTTTCTGAAACACCTGCTTCCCTAGGCGCCCTCCAGTGCCAGCAACGCGCGCTTCCGGTTCAGGCCGCCGGCGTAGCCGGTCAGTTTGCCGTTGGCACCCAGGATCCGGTGGCAGGGCACAATGATGCCGATCGGATTGCGGCCGGTCGCGGCACCCGCGGCGCGCGCGCTGCCCGGACATCCCGCCTTGGCCGCGAGCGCGCCGTAGGTAATCGTCTTGCCGAAGCCGACGCGGGAGATTGCTTTCCAGACCGAGCGCTGGAACGGCGTTCCATCCGGATCGAGCGGGACCTCGAAGTGCGTACGCTTTCCCGCGAAGTATTCCCCGAGCTCGCGCTTCGCCTGCTTCAGCATGGCGTGGCCCGGCTCGCGGCGCCAGTCCTTCTGCTTCGCGGGGAAGTACTTCTGCCGGTTGAAGTAAACGCCGGCGAGACCGTCTTCGGTCGCGACCAGCAGCATCCGGCCGTGCGGGCTTTCATAGGTGTCGAAGTAGCGCATGCTCATTCCTTTTTCTGTAGGGATTGCCAGAGGTGCATCACGGCGTACGCGCGCCACGGCCGCCAGGCTTCGCCGGCGGCCAGCACGCGGCGCGCGTCTTTCTCGCCGAGGGCCTTCATCACGCCCAGGTCGGTGTGCGGAAACGCATCGGGCCAGGCCAGCGCCCGCATCGCGATGTACTGCGCCGTCCATTCGCCCACGCCGGGCAGCGAACGCAGTTTGTCCAGCGTCGCCTCGATCTCCGCATTGGGCATGAGGACGAGGCCGCCGCCGGCCACCGCGCGCGCGAGGCCCAGCACGGTCCGCGCGCGCGCGCCGGGCATGCCCAAGCGCGCGATGCGTCCATAGGGAAGAACGGCGATCCGCTCGGCGGACGGAAAGATCGTAGCGAGCGACTCGAAGGGCGTCTCCACCGGATCGCCGAAGGCCGCCGCGAAACGGCCCGCGACCGTGCGGGCCGCGGCGACCGTCACCTGCTGGCCGAGAATCGCGCGCACCGCCACTTCGAAGCCGTCGAAGGCGCCGGGCACGCGCAAGCCGGGATGGGATTTCGCCAGGGCGCCGAGCGCCTGCGCGACTTCAGCCGGGTGGCAGGCAAGGTCCATCAACGCCTTGACGCGCGACAGTACCGGCGGCAGCGCCTTGGCGAGCGAAGCGGATACGGTCACCCGCAGCGCGGGCTTCTTCGACGACAGTGCGACCTCAATCCAGCCGTCGTGCCGCTTGCCGTCCACCGTGATGCGCGCGGTGCGGCGATAGCAGTTGTCCTCCACCGCTTCCACGCCGGCAATGCTGCGCGCCCCGAGGAACTCGCTGACCGCCTGCCAGTCGTAGGGCGGACGGAAACTCAGCTCGAACTTCAGCACGTCGGCCGCGACTGGCGAGGGCGCGTGCCGGCGCAACTGTCCCGGCTGCAGCCGGTAGCGCTGCTTGAAGAGCGCGTTGAAGCGCCGCACGCTGCCGAAACCGCTGGCGAACGCGACTTCGGTCACTGGCAGCGCGGTGTCCGTCAGCAGGCGCTTGGCCAGCAGCAGCCGCTGCGTCTGCGCGAATTCCACCGGCGAGACGCCGAACTCGGCGCCGAAGGCGCGCCGCAGGTGGCGGTCGGTGATGCCCAGGCGCAGCGCGACGCTGTCCAGGCCCTCCTCATCCAGCGTGCGGTCCTCCATCATGCTGGCGGCCGCCTGCGCGAGCCGCGAGGTGGCGTCCACGCTCGCGTTGCCGGGCGCCAGTTCCGGCCGGCAGCGCAGGCAGGGCCGGTAGCCGCCCGACTCGGCGGCCGCCGCGCTCGGATAGAAACGGCAGTTCTCGCGCCGCGGCGGCTTGACCGTGCACACCGGCCGGCAATAGATGCGCGTCGAGGACACCGCGACGAAGAAGCGGCCGTCGAAGCGCGCATCGCGCGCCTTAAGCGCGCGGTAGCAGGTGTGGGAGTCGAGCGTCATGGAACGGATTATGAGCGCGGCCGCCGGCCTTGTCTGGCCGTTTTCGGACCTGATGCCGCCATGTCCGAAAACGGCTGGCAGGCGCCCCGGCGATCGGCGAAGATGCGCGCATGAAAGCCGCCGATTACACGCGCCTGGTGCTGCTCGCGGCCATCTGGGGCGCCGCGTTCATCTTCCTGCGCGTCGCGGCGCCGGTGCTCGGACCCGCCTGGACCTCGGAAGTACGCGTGCTGCTCGGCGGGCTTGCGCTGCTGGCCTGGTTCCGCCTCACCGGCTTCGACCCGGGCCTGCGGCGCCATGCCCGCTTCTACCTGCTGATCGGCACCGTGAATATCGCCGCGCCCTTCGCCCTGTACTCCTACGCCGCCATGCACGCGCCTGCATCGCTCCTGTCGATCGTCAACGCCATGGCGCCGATCTTCGGGCTCGCCTGGAGCGCCGCGTTCGGCGACGAGCGCATCACCCTGCGCAAGGCGGCCGGGCTCATCCTGGGCGTGGCAGGCGTCGCCCAGATTGCCCGGCCCTCCGGCGCCGTTCCGGATCCGCTATTCCTGATGGCCGTGGCCGCCGCGCTCGGCGCTTGCTGCTGCTATGGGCTTACAGGCGTGCTGATGAAGCGCTTCGCGTCCGGCGCCTCGCCCCGTGGAATGGCCGCGGGCAACCAGCTTGCCGCCGCACTGGTGCTGCTGCCGCTGCTGCCCCTCCTGCCGCCGCTGGCGGCGCCCTCGGCGCTGGTCGTCGCCAATCTCCTTGCCCTCGCGCTGCTGGCGAGCGGGGTCGCCTTCCTGCTCTACTTTCGCCTGATCGCGGACATCGGCGCGACGCGCGCGCTCACCGTCACCTACCTGATCCCGCTGTTCGGCGTGTTCTGGGGCTGGCTGTTCCTCGGCGAAGCGCTCCCCGCCAGCGCGCTGGCAGGAGGCCTGCTGATCCTCGCCGGCACCTTCCTGGTTACGCGGGGATGATTCCCACCCCTAGAATGCCCCTTCACCTCAGGAGGGTCGCATGAAGTCTCTCGTACTGTTCTCGCTCTGCCTCGCCGTCGCCGGATGCGCGCAGACAGGAAAGCCCGTTGGACAACCCGATCGCCACCTCTCATTGCGCGACATGGGCTCGTTCCACGTCGGCGGCCGCACCGCGGTGGTGTCGGGCAAGCCGGTGCTCGAAGTGCGCCGCACGCCCGGCGGCCCGCTCACCAAGGTGGACCCCAACGGCACCTACCAGGTGGAGCAGGCCTACGTTCAGTATTTCCTGCCGGCCGAGCGGCGCGGCGCGCTGCCGCTGCTCCTGTGGCATGGCGGCGGACTCACCGGCGCATCGTTCGAGACTACGCCGGACGGCCGGCCGGGCTGGCTGAATTACTTCGTCGGCCGGGGCTGGGATACCTACAACGCCGATGCCGTGGAACGGGGCAGGGCCGGCTTCGCCTCTCCCGAAGTGTTCTCGGGCGATCCCATTTTCCTCACCAAGACCGATCCCTACGAGCGCTTTCGCATCGGCGCGGGCGCCGGCAGCTACAGCGAGGCGCCGGCCGGACGCAAACCGCTCGCGGGCAACCTGTTTCCGATGGAAGGCTACGACAATTTCACGCGCCAGCTGGTGCCGCGCTGGCTCTCCACCGATGACGCGGTCACCGCCGCGTACATCGCCTTGCTGGATAAAGTCTGCCCCTGCGTGCTGGTCGTGCACAGCCAGGGAGGCTTGTACGCCTTTCGCGCGGCGCAGGCGCGCCCCGACAAGGTCAAGGCCATCGTCGCCGTGGAGCCCGCCGGCTTCGGCTACGCGGACAAGGCGGCCGCGCTGAAGGACATTCCCATCCTCGCGGTCTACGGCGACTACTTCGATGTCGACAAGCGCTGGGCGACGATCCGGCAGAACGGCATGAATTTCTACGGCGCCATCGCCAAGGCGGGCGGCAGCGTGAAGGTGGTCAACCTGCCGCAGCTCGGCATCCGCGGCAACAGCCACATGCTGATCATGGACCGCAACAACCTGGAAATAGCCGCCCTGATCCAGAACTGGATCGCCGAGCAGAAGGGTCTGTACCGCTAAAATTACCGGAAGGAAGTAGAAACCGGGATCTTGCCCCCGGTTTCTCAAAACATGCCGGCGTATCCGCAGCTTTTCCGTCCGCTCGACCTGCCGGGCATCACGCTTCCCAACCGGATATTGATGGGTTCCATGCATACGGGCCTGGAAGCGCGGCCCGACGGCATGCCGCGCCTGGCCGCTTTCTACGCCGAACGCGCGCGCGGCGGCGCCGCGCTCATCGTCACCGGCGGCTTCGCGCCGAACGACGCGGGCGAATTGAGCCCGCACCGCGCGCAGATGAGCACGAAAGAGGACGCGCAGCGCCACGCCATCGTCCCGAAGGCGGTGCATGACGCCGGCGGCAGGATCGTGCTGCAGCTGCTGCACTCCGGGCGATACGGCTTCCATCAGAACATCGTCGCGCCCTCCCCCATCAAGTCCGGGATCAACCCCAATCCGCCGCGCGAGATGGGCGCGCCGGAGATCGAGCAGACGATCGGCGATTTCGTGCGCGCCGCGGTGCTCGCGCAGACGGCCGGCTACGACGGCGTCGAGATCATGGGTTCGGAGGGCTACCTCATCACGCAGTTCCTGGCGCTACGCACCAACCAGCGCCAGGATGACTGGGGCGGCCCGCTGGAGAACCGCATGCGCTTCGCCTGCGAGATCGTGCGCCAGGTGCGTGTGGCCACGGGCCCGGAATTCATCATCGTGTTCCGCATCTCCGCGCTCGAGCTGGTGGAAGGCGGCCTGAGCGGCGCGGAAACGGTGCAGCTGGCCAGGGCGATCGAGCGGGCCGGCGCCACCATCCTAAACACCGGCATCGGCTGGCACGAGGCGCGCATCCCGACCATCGCGCAGGCGGTGCCCCGCGCCGGCTTCGCCTGGGCCGCGCGGCGCATCAAGGAGGCGGTGAAGATCCCGGTGGTCGCCTCGAACCGGATCAATGCGCCCGAGATCGCCGAGGAAATCCTCGCGCGCGGCGACGCGGACATGGTTTCGCTCGCGCGCGCGATGCTCGCGGACGCGGAGTTCGCCAACAAGGCAAAGGCCGGCGACCGCGCCGGCATCAACATCTGCATTGCCTGCAACCAGGCCTGCCTCGACCATTACTTCATCGGCCAGCCGGCGAGCTGCGTCGTGAATCCGCGGGCAGGCAGGGAAAGCAAGCTGATCTATCTGAAATCCGAAAGGAAAAAGCGCGTTGCGGTGGTGGGCGGCGGACCGGCGGGCCTGTCCTGCGCCGCGGTGGCCGGCGAGCGGGGCCATGAAGTGGTGCTGTTCGAGAAGGCCGCCGAACTCGGCGGCCAGTTCAACCTCGCCAGGCGCATTCCCGGCAAGCAGGAGTTCGCCGAGTCGGTGGCCTACTATGCCGAGCGCCTGCGGCGTGCGGGCGTCCAAGTCCGCCTGAATCACGCGGCCAGCCAGGCCGACCTCGCCGGTTTCGACGAGGCGGTCCTCGCCAGCGGCATTGAACCGCGCAAGCCAGCGATCCCCGGCATCGACCACAAGAGCGTTGTCGGCTACGTGGACCTGCTCGCGGGCCGCGCGCAGGCGGGCAAGCGCGTCGTCATCATTGGCGCAGGCGGTATCGGCTTCGACGTGGCCGTCTATTTGCTCGAGCGGTCGAGCCGCTCTGCGCTTGATTCCATCTCGTTTGACCGGCATTGGGGAATTACCCGGGACGCCGCCGTGGCTGGGGGCCTCGATTCCGGCGGTATGGAAGAACCTCATGGCGAGATCCAAGTCACGATGCTGAAGCGCTCCACGACGGCCTTCGGCAGCACGCTGGGACGCACCACGGGTTGGGTGCACCGCGCGGAACTGGTGCGTAACGGCGTCAGGATGCTCAAGGGCGTCGAATACCGGAGCATCGACGACTCGGGCGTGCACATCTTCGCCGACGGCAAGGAGAGCGTGGTGCCCGCGGATACCGTGGTGCTTTGCGCGGGGCAGGAACCGAAACGGGAACTGGATGCGATGCACATGATCGGCGGGGCGAAAGAGGCCGGCGAACTGGACGCCAAGCGCGCCATGCGCGAGGGCGCGGAGCTCGCAGCGCGCCTGTGAGCCCGGCAGACCCGAAGCAGGGCCGCCGGGTACTGTTCGTCCTGCGCGGAAAGCTCGGCGACACGGTGACTTCCTTTGCTACCGTGCGCGCCTATGTGGACGCCTTTCCCGGCGACGATGTAACGCTGCTGGTCCGCGCGAACTACGCTCCGCTGTTCCGCGACGAGCAGGGTCTTCGCGTCGTCGGTTTCTCCAGCCGGATCGTGATGTTCGCAAAACTGGCGATGATGCGCTGGCTCGAGCCGCCTTTCGACGCACTGCTGGTGCTGCTCGGATCCGGCGCGCCAATCCTGCGGCTCGGCCGGATGGTCCGGGCGCGCCGCAAGATCTTCCTCGACGGCCGGCTGCGCGAGGTCTATCCGGAGTGGCCCGAACTGCCGCAGATACTCCTGCAATCGGAACCGGCGTGGCGTGTCGCCCGCATGTACGCGCCCGAACTGGCGCTACCCGGCGCTTCCCGCATCCCCAGTCTGGCGGCGCTGCGACGTCCGGCGCGCGTGATCGGCATCGCGCCGATATCGGACGAACCGCGCAGGACCATGACCCCGGAGGTCGTGCACGCCCTCGTCTCCGTGCTCGCCAAACGGCATCCGGAACATGCGATCCACGTCCTGGTGAATACCGATGACGAGGAAGCGCGGCCCCTCCTCGATAAGGGGCTTCCCGCTGAAGCCCGGATGCGGACCTTCCCGACGCTCCGGGCCCTGGTGCAGGAATTGAGCGTATTCGATCAGCTCCATACGACCGATACCGGAGTCTTCCACCTCGCCGCGGCCATGGGGATCCCTTTGACGACCTACTACGGGCCGACCCAGCCCTGGAAGAACGGCTTTCCAGGGCAGCCGGATCTCACGCGCGTGCGGCTCGCCGCGCTGGGTGGCGACCATTGCGAGGAAAAGGGCTGCCAGCGCCCCGCATGCCTGGAGAAGGCGGTCGCGCTTCACGTCGGCGCAACAATCGATTCGGGCATCGAGGGCACCCCACCGGGATGCCTGTTGCGCCGCCATCCCCCGGGGGAGCTGGAATGCGTTGCCGCGCTTACCACGGCTGAAAAGCCGACAGTGCCGTTACACTAGCAGCATGGGAACAGTCGTTGCACTGACGGGGCAGATCGGCGGGGCGAAGCTGGTGGACGGCCTGTACCGGCTGCGCGGCAAGGACCTCGCCGCGATCGTCAACACCGGCGACGACTACGACCACCTGACGCTGCGCTTTTCGCCGGACATCGATACCGTGCTCTACGTGCTTTCGGGCATGGCGAGCCCCGCGGCGCCCTGGGAACCCGCCGGCGAAAGCCAGGCGCTGTTCGCCACGCTGAAGCAGTTCGGCGGCCCGGGCGAACTCACCCTTGGCGACAAGTCGCTCGCCGCGCCGCTGCTGCGCACCGCCTGGCTCGCCGAGGACCGGCGCCTTACCGCCATCACGCTGGATTTCTGCAAGCAGCTTAGCATCAGCGCGCGCGTGCTGCCGATGAGCGACGACCTGATACGCACCTACGTGCTCACCGATGACGGCGAAGTGTCGTTCCAGGAATACTTCACCACGCTCGCCTGCGAGCCGGTGGTGAAGGGATTCCACTACGCCGGCGCCGAGGATGCGATGCTCACGCCGGAGATATCCGACGCGCTCGATTCGGAAGACCTCGAGGCGGTGGTCATCTGCCCGTCCAACCCCTACCACACCATCCGCCCGATCCTGGAGGTTCCCGGCATGCGGGAACTCATGCGCAAGCGCAAGGCACCGGTCATCGCCGTGACGCCGATCGTCGGCGGGCGCGCGCTCAAGGGCTCGGCCGGGAAGATCATGAGCGAACTGCGCCACGAAGCTTCCGCCCGGCGGGTGGCGCTCGAATACCTGAAGCTGATCGACGGCTTCGTCATCGATACCACTGACGCCGCCGGCGCCGATGACGTGCGGGCGAGCGGCATCGACGTCCTCGTCGCCAATACCGTGATGCGCACGGTGGAGGACCGCACCGCGCTCGCCGGCGCGGTGCTCGGGTTCGCCCGGCAGATCCGCGAACGACGGCTGCAGGAAGCCTGACCCGCATGAATGCAGGTGCGCGCCCGTTGCTGCCGTCCAGGCAAGCAAGCGCGATCTTCGCCCGGGTGGCCGGGAACATAGAAAAGGTGATGCGCGGCAGCCACGATGGCGTGCGCAAGCTGCTTGCCGCCTTTGCCTCCGGCGGCCATGTGCTGATCGAGGACTATCCCGGCACCGGCAAAACCACCCTTGCCAAGAGCTTGGCCGCGTCGGTCGGCGCCCGCTTCACGCGCGTGCAGTTCACGCCGGACCTGCTGCCTTCGGACATCCTGGGGGTCTCGGTTTTCAACCAGAAGGAGCAGACCTTCGAGTTCCGCGAAGGCCCGGTCTTCACCTCGATCCTGCTGGCGGATGAAATCAACCGCGCCTCGCCGCGCACCCAGTCCGCGCTGCTCGAAGTGATGGCCGAAGGCCAGGTTTCGGTCGAAGGCAGGACCCACGTGATGGACGGCCTGTTCTTCGTCGTCGCGACGCAGAACCCGGTCGAGTTCCGCGGCACTTATCCGCTGCCCGAGGCGCAGATGGACCGCTTCGCGATGTGCATCGCGCTCGGCTACGTCGACGCGGAGGTCGAGGCCGAGGTGCTGGAGGCGCAGGACCTGGGGCATCCGCTCGCCGCGCTGCGCGCTGTCGCGGGCCGCGAGGAAGTGCTTGCGCTGAAAGAACGCGTGCGGCACGTGCGCCTGGCTGCGGAGCTGCGCCGCTACATCGTGGATATCGTGCGCCGCACCCGCGCGCTGCCGGCGATCCAGCTCGGCTGCGGCCCGCGCGCCTCGATCGCGCTCGCCAATGCCGCCAAGGCACTGGCGCTGTTCGACGGCGAGGATTACGTCAGGCCGGAACACCTGCACGAACTCGCCGTGCCGGTGCTCGCGCACCGCATGGTGCTCGACCCGCAGGCGAAATTCGCCGGCACCACCGCCGCGGCGCTGGTCGCGGACCTGCTGCGCGAGGTGCCGGTACCGGCATAGGAGAGGAAAATGCGGCGCCTTATCGTCCGCGAATGAAGCGCCTGGTCTTCGCAGCGCTGCGCGCCGTGGGCGCGCTGGATCACTGGCTGCGCGAACGGCTCACGCTCGCCGGCTGGCTGGTGCTCGGCACGGGCGCCGGCGCTGCCGCCGCGGGACTGGACACCAACCTGACCGTCACTTACCGCGCGTTCACCTTCCTTGCCGCCCTGATAGTGCTGTCGTGGGCTGCGAGCCTGGTGTTCCGCGCGCGAGTCGAGGCGCGCCGCGAGACGCCGCGCTATGCGACGGCGGGCGAGCCCTTCAGATACCGCGTCATCCTGTCCAACCTCGGATCGAGACCCTTGAGCGGCGCGCTGGTGAGCGAGCGCTTCAGCGACCCGCGCCCTTCCTACGACGAATGGCGGCGCGCGGTCGAGCCGGGCGAGGAACGGCGTAACTGGTTCGACCGCAAGGTCGGCTACTTCCGCTGGCGCTGGCTGATCGAGCGCAGGGTGCCGCGCGACGCGGAACCCGCACCCATTCCCGCGCTTGCGCCCGGCGAGCGCCAGACGCTGCGGCTTGGGTTCACGCCGCGCCGGCGCGGACGCATCGAATTCTCCGGCCTGACGCTCGGGCGGGCCGATCCGCTGGGGCTCGTGAAGGGCCTGGCACGCGTATCGCTCGCGGGGAGGGTCATCGCGTTGCCGAAGAGGTATCGCCTGCCGGAGATCGCCCTGCCCGGACGGCGCAAGTTCCAGCCCGGCGGCGTTTCGCTTGCGGCATCGGTGGGCGACTCGGAGGAATTCCTCGCGCTGCGCGACTATCGCCCGGGCGACCCGCTGCAGCGGGTGCACTGGAAGAGCTACGCGCGCACCGGCAAGCCGGTGGTCAAGGAGTACCAGGATGAATTCTTCGAACGCCACGCGCTGGTGCTGGATACCGGCAGCAGCCGTGGCGAGGACGCCGCATTCGAAGACGCGGTCGCGCTCGCCGCCTCGTTCGTCTACACCATCGACACGCAGGATTGCCTGCTCGACCTGCTGTTCGTCGGCGGGGAGGTTCGCGCCTATACCGCGGGACGCGGCCAGTTGCGCGCCGAGCACATGCTCGAGGCGCTGGCCGGCGTCGGCCCGAGCGCACCGGGGGATTTCGGCGGGCTTGCGCGCGCGGTGCTGGCGCGCCGCGCCACGCTTTCGAGCGTGATCGCCATCTTTGTCGCCTGGGACGAGGAACGCGCGAAGTTCGTCGCCACCCTGCGCGCCGAGGGCTTCGACGTGCGCGCCCTGCTGGTGGCGGAGGAATCCGCCCCGGTTCCGGGCGTGCTTCGCCTCACCCCCGGAAAAATCGAACAGGGACTGGCGAGCCTGCGATGATTGCCCCGCCCTTCCTCATTTGCGCTTCGCTGGCGTTCTGGGGCTGGCAGTCGGGCCATCTCATTACTGGCATCGCGCTCGGCATCGCGCTGGAGGCGCCGCGCTACGTCAGGCTGCGGCTCGAGCTAGGCGCGGAGGAGCACTCCCGCATCGCGGACCTGTCCACGATCGGCTTCGTGACGCTGGCCGCGCTGCTCGCCGCCAATCGCGGCATTTCCCACGGCATCCTCGAAGCGTTCATCTGGGCGCCCGCGGCGCTGGCGCCGATCATGCTCGCGCAGCTGCTCTCCGAGACCGGCCGCATCCCGCTTTCGGCGCTGTTTCGCTACATGCGCAAGCTGAGGCGCCAGAAGCCGGAGATCAAGGACCCGCCGGTCGACGTGAGCCCGATCTACGTCGCCGTCGCCGTCATCGCCGCGGGAGTGGCCAACGTACGCGGCCCGGAGTATTACGCCGGCGCGGTACTCGCGACCGCCTGGGCGCTGTACGCGATCAGGCCGGGGCATTCCGCGCCCATCGCCTGGGTCGCGATGCTAGCGGCCGCGGCCGGCATCGGTTATGCGGGGCAACTGGGGCTCGCGCAGCTGCAGGCGCAGATCGAATCCTGGGTCATCGATTTCAACATGCGCGGCCTGGATGCCGATCCCTACCGCAGCGTCACCGAGATCGGCAGCATCGGCCGGCTGAAGCAGTACGACGCCATCCTGCTGCGCGTCTACGCCGCCGAAAGCGACGCCACTCGCGTGAGATTGCTCCACCGGTCAAGCTACAACACCTACTCGGGCACCAGTTGGCTGGCGCGCGAAAGCGCCATGCAGACGGTCGACTCCGAATCCGACAACACGACCTGGATTCTTGCCCCTGGCGCGGAGCCCGCGGCGTGGACGGTACGCGTCGCGGCGCGCCTGGATGGCGGCAAGGCGCTGCTGCCGCTGCCGGCCGGGACGACGCGCATCACCGGGCTCGATGCGATATCCATGCGCCGGAATTCGCTCGGTACGGTGCATGTGGACGCGGGCGTCAATTGGCTCCAATACCGCGCCGAAGGCGCGGCCGATGCCGCCCGCACAGAGCCGCCTCCGGCCGCGCCGGACTCCATTCTGCCATCGGCCGAACGCGCAGTATTCGAGCGGATCGCGAACGAACTCCAGCTGCGCGACGTGTCCGCGGCCGAAGCCGTGCAGCGCATCGAGCGCCATCTCGGGACGTTCGTGTATTCGCTGTTCCGCGAACGCCGCGCGCCCGATGGCGAAACGGCGCTCGGCGATTTCATGATGCGCACGCGTTCGGGCCACTGCGAATACTTCGCCGCGGCCACGGCGCTGCTGCTGCGCGCCGCCGGCATCCCGTCGCGCTACGCCACCGGGTACGTCGTGGAGGAGCGCAGCGGCCTCGAGAACGCGTACGTGGTGCGCAGCCGCCACGGCCACGCCTGGACCCGGGCCTGGGTGGGCGGCCGCTGGATCGACATCGACACGACGCCGCCCGACTGGCTCGCCGCGGAAGCCGACGAAGCGCCTTTCTGGCAGGGCCTCGCCGACCTCGCGCGCTGGGCCGGATTCCGCTGGACCATGCGCGAGGAGTTCAAGGCGAACGACGCCTGGTACGGCGTGCTCGTGGTCCTCGCCCTGGTCCTCGGCTGGCGCATGTTCGGCGGGCGGCGCATCGCGCGCGAAGCCGATGGCGAGGCCGTTGCGGCGCGCCTGCCCTACCCCGGTGAAGACTCGGAGTTCTACGCCGTGGAGAAGTCGCTGGCCCCACGCGACTCCGGCGAAACGCATGCCGCTTGGTTGAAAAGAATTTCTTCTGATTTTTCAGCTCAGGAACTGAACAGAATCAAGACAGCACTGCAGCTGCACCAGCGCTACCGCTTCGATCCCGACGGCCTCGCCGCGGACGAGCGGGACCAATTGCGGGAATTGTGCCGCTCGTTCGGCTCTCAAGGAGGCAGTGCATGAAACGAGTGTTTGTCGCGCTGTTTCTCGCCGCGCTGCCCGGCCTGGTTGCGGCCCAATCCGACGCACGGGTCGTCAGGCCCGAGATCCGGGTGGGCGACAGCTGGACTTATCGCGGCACGAACCTGCTCGGACCAGGCACGCAGGAACATGTGAGCCGCGTCAGCTACGTCGACGACAAGGTGATACTGCTGGTATCCACGCGCAAAAGCGACAGCAAGGAGTTCGACTCTTCATGGACCTCCGAATGGAACGCCGTGACGTCCTACAGCGGACGGATGTTCCGGCCCCATGCGGGACTTTTCCGGTTTCCGCTTCTAATCGGCGACAAGTACGAGGTGAAGGCGGAATGGCTGGAACCGCGGACAAAGGTAATCGAAGGCGCTCTCACGGGGACCGTCACGGTTGTCGGCTGGGAGCCAGTCGAAGTTCCCGCAGGCAAATTCCGCGCGATGAAGCTGGAGACTGAGTTCGTCATTCGTTCGCTCGACGGCCGCGCCCCCCAGTTCAGGGGAGCCTACTGGTACGTCCCTGATGTCAGGCGCTGGGTCAGGCTGCAGGTTGCAGGCCCCGGAGCCACGACCAGCGAGGAACTGCTGGAATACAAGCTGAATGAAAATTAGCCGGATACTGCTCGCGTCGCTGCTGATTGCGGCTCCACTAACAGGCAGCAGCCAGTCCGAAGTGCGCATCGTCAAGCCCGAGATCCGGGTGGGCGACAGCTGGACTTATCGCAGCACCAACATCTTCGGCTCGGGTGCGCACGAGCATGAGGATCGCGTCAGCTTCACCGACGACAAGGTAATTCTGCTGGTATCCACCAGCAAGAGCGACGGCAAGGAAGTCGACTCATCATGGACCCCGGATTGGAACGCCGTGACCTCCGTCGGCGGGATCATGTACCGGCCCAATGCGGGTGTCTTCCGTTTCCCGCTGCGGGTCGGCGACCGGCACGACGTGAAGTACGAGCAATTGCGGCCGCGCGTGACGGCTGTCGAGAGTTCCACCACCGGCTCTGTCAAGGTCATTGGCTGGGAACCGGTCGAGGTGCCTGCGGGCAAGTTCCGCGCCCTCAAGATCGAAGTCGAAAGCACGGTCCGGCCATCGGACGGCTCGCGCGCCTACCCGCGGAACTTGACCTACTGGTACGCCCCCGAGGTCAGGCGTTGGGTGAAATACCGCGGCATAACCCCGCGGAGCAATTTCAGCTCGGAGCTGCTTGAATACAAGCTGAATGAAAACTGAGAAGCCGGGCGATGGAGCTGGTGCCCGTTGTCTGGATTGAACAGACGACCTACCGCTTACAAGGCGGTTGCTCTACCACTGAGCTAAACGGGCCTCGCGACGATTCTAAACCTGGGTTCCCGCTTTCGCGGGAACGACGGCAATTACTTAATTCTCCGGAGCTGCGGCTTGCCGCCGGTGGGTTTGGTGGGCTCCGTGGGTGCCGAAGCGGGCACAGCCGTGGGCACGGGGAGCGCGGTGGGGCCGGGTTCGTTGGAAGGACCGGCCTTGCCGGACGGATCCTTTTCCGCGTTGCCCTGCGCATCCGGGCCGGCAACGTCGACTTCGAAGGTCATGCCGTGGCCGGTCTCGCGCGCGTAGAGGGCATAGACGCCGGCAACGGGAACCGATATCTGGCGCGCGACGCCGGCAAAGCGCGCCGAGAATTCGATCAGGTCATTGCCCATCTGCAGCTTGTGCACGGCGCTGGGCGCGACGTTCAGCGTGATTTCGCCGTTGCGCACGTACTCCGAGGGCACCTGCGAGCGCGAATCCACTTTCACCGCGAGGTGCGCGGTGTAGCCGTTGTCCACGCACCACTCGTAGAGCGCGCGCAGCAGGTAAGGCTTGGTGGGGATTTCGGCGTTGGCCACTGGGAGACCGTCCGGTTCGTCCTATTTCCGCATCACCTTTTCAGACGGAGTGAGCGCCTCGATGAAGGCCGCGCGCGAGAAGATGCGCTCGGCGTACTTCATCAGCGGCGCGGCGGGCTTGCCGAGCTTGATGCCGTAGCGGTCCAGGCGCCACAGCAGCGGCGCGATGGCGACATCGAGCATGGTGAAGTCGTCGCCCAGCATGTGCTTGGTGCGGGTGAAGATCGGCGCGAGCTGGGTCAGCTGGTCGTGCACCTGCGCCTTGGCCTTGTCGACCTGCTTTTCCTTGCCGGACTCGAGCGCCTCGATCTGCGAAAAGAGCTCCGCTTCCATGTTGAAGAGCATGAGCCGGGCGCGCGCGCGCATCACCGGGTCGGCGGGCATCAGCTGCGGATGCGGGAAACGCTCGTCGATGTACTCGTTGATGATGTTCGACTCGTACAGCACGAGGTCGCGCTCGACCAGCACCGGAAGCCGGTTGTAGGGATTCATCACCGCGATGTCTTCGGGCTTGTTGAACATGTCCACGTCGATGACCTGGAAGTCCATGCCTTTTTCGTAGAGCACGAAGCGGCAGCGGTGGCTGAAGGGACAGGTGGTGCCTGAGTACAGTTGCATCATGACGCGGATTTCCTAAGCAGAGAAAAAAGCCGGGCGGAGCCCGGCTTTTGATGATTCAGGGCAGTACTACTTCACATCTTTCCAGTATTCCTTCTTCAGCGCGTAGGCAAAGATGAAGAGGAAGCCGAGGAAGAACAGCACCACGATGCCGATGCGCTTGCGGCTGCTGGCCGAGGGGTCGGACATGTAGTCGAGGAAGTTCACGAGGTCGCGCACCAGGATGTCGTACTGCACCTTGTCGAGCGTGCCGGGCGTGAGCTGGGTCCACTTGTACTCGGCCGGGCCGTGGCCATCCTTGGCGGGAATGACTTCCAGCGAGCGCTCGCCCTGCAATGACCAAAGCGCATGCGGCATCGCCACCTGCGGGAACGCGGCATTGTTCCAGCCGGTCGGCGACTTGGGATCGCGGTAGAACGTACGCAGGTAGGTATAGAGCCAGTCGGCGCTGCGGGCGCGGGCGATGACGCTGAGATCCGGCGGCGCGGCGCCGAACATGGCCTTGCCGTCGGCGATCGAGAGCGACACCTTCATCGTTTCGCCGACCTTGGCGCCGGTAAACACCAGGTTGTCGAGGATCTGCTTTTCGGTCAGGCCGATGTCGGTCAGGCGGTTGTAGCGCATGAACTGCGCGCCGTGGCAGTTCAGGCAGTAGTTGACGAAGGTGCGCGCGCCCGCCTGCAGGCTGAGCATGTCCTTCGAATCGATCGGCGCGCGGTCGAGCCGGTAGCCGCCTCCGGCAGCATGCGCCGGAATACCGGCCGAGAGCGGAAGAAGGAAGGAAAGTGCGGCGAGGAGTTTTTTCATGGCGCGCCTCACATCGTCACCCGGTCGGGTTCGGGCAGGCATTTGTCGATCGCCGTGTACCAGGGCATCAGGAAGAAGAATGCGAAGTAGATCAGCGTGAAGAGCCGCGCCACCACCGTCGCGACGTCCGCGTTGCCGAGCCAGGAGCCGAACTGGCCCCATACCGTGACCGATTCGGTGCCGAGGTACCCCAGCACGAGGAAGGTGACGACGAAGATCGCCAGCGCCCACTTGTACAGCGGCCCGCGGTAGCGGATCGACTTGACCGGCGAGCGGTCCAGCCAGGGCAGGAAGAACAGGATCAGGGTGGCGATGCCCATCGCCATCACCCCCGGGAACTGCGAATTGAAGAGCGGCGGCACGGCGCGCAGGATGGAGTAGTACGGCGTGAAGTACCAGACCGGGGCGATGTGCGCGGGGGTCTTGAGCGGATCGGCCGGGACGTAGTTGTTGTACTCGATGAAGTAGCCCCCCATCTCCGGCACGAAGAACATGATGGCGCAGAAAACCATCAGGAAGACGACCGCGCCCGCCAGGTCCTTGACGGTGTAATACGGGTGGAACGGAATGCCGTCGAGCGGGTGGCCGTCCGGGCCCTTCTTCTTCTTGATCTCGACGCCGTCCGGGTTGTTCGAGCCGACGTCGTGCAGGGCGAGGATGTGCGCCGAGACCAGGCCGAGCAGCACCAGCGGGATCGCGATCACGTGCAGCGCGAAGAAGCGGTTCAGCGTCGCGTCGCCCACCACGTAGTCGCCGCGGATCAATAGCGACAGGTCGGGGCCGATGAAGGGCACGGTGGCGAACAGGTTGACGATCACCTGCGCGCCCCAGTACGACATCTGCCCCCAGGGCAGGAGGTAGCCGAAGAAGGCTTCGGCCATCAGCGTGAGGTAGATCAGCACCCCGAAGATCCAGACCAGCTCCCGCGGCTGCTTGTAGGAGCCGTAGAGCATGGCGCGGAACATGTGCAGGTACACGACGATGAAGAACGCCGAGGCGCCGGTCGTGTGGATGTAGCGGATCAGCCAGCCGCCCGGCACGTCGCGCATGATGTATTCGATCGAGCCGAAGGCGAGCGCCGCGTCGGGCTTGTAGTTCATCGTCAGGAAGATGCCCGAGACGATCTGGATCACCAGAACGATCAGCGACAGCGCGCCGAAGAAGTACCAGAAGTTGAAGTTCTTGGGCGCGTAGTACTCGGAGGCGTGCTTGCGGAATTCCTCGGCGACCGAGGGCATCCTCGCGTCGAACCAGTCCCAGGCGGCGGTGAGCATGCGGTTCATGCGCTACGCCCCTTTCCTGTCGTCGCCGATGAGGATGGTGCTGTCCGACAGGAACATGTGCGGCGGCACATCCATGTTCACCGGCGCCGGTGCTCCCTTGTAGACGCGGCCGGCGAGATCGAATTTGGATCCGTGGCAGGGACACAGGAATCCACCGGCCCAGTCGGCGCCCATCTCGGCGGCCGCCTCCGCGCCCTTCGACTGCGGCGAGCAGCCCAGGTGCGAGCAGATGCCCACCAGCACCATGATCTCCGGCTTGATCGACCGGTACGCATTCTTCGCGTAGTCCGGTTGCAGGGGCACTTCGGACTTCGGGTCGGTCACCTTGTCATCGGCCTTCTTCACCGCTTCGAGCTGTTCCTTCGTCCGGCGCATGATCCACACGGGCTTGCCGCGCCATTCGACGATCTTCAGTTCGCCCGGCGCGAGGCCCGATATGTCCGCCTCCACCGGTGCGCCCGCCGCCTTGGCCCGCTCCGAGGGCCAGAAACTCCACACGAACGGGACGGCGACGCCCGCGCCCGCCGCGGCGCCGACGGCGCCCGTGGCGACAATCAGGTTGCGCCGCGTGTTATCGATCTTGTTTTCGCTCATGGGGGATTCTGCTGAAGGGTGGAGGACAGGGTCGGCGGTAAATGGCAGCGGCGATTCTATCTTTTCGCTGCGGGAATGTCCATGTTTTCGCTCCTAAGTGGTTAAAATAAAAGGCGAAACATGGTAAATTGAGGTCTCGCCATGCGCCGCCTCTGGATCATCTTTTCGCAGACCGCCACGATCTGCCTCGCGATCCTGTTCGTGGTCTCCACGCTGAAACCCGAATGGCTGCCGACACGCGCAAGCCAGCCGGGCGAGGCGCCCAGGTTCACGATACTGCAGGAAGCGGCGTCGCCGGGGGCGATGGCGGGACCGCGCACGGACTCGTACCACGACGCGGTGCGCAAGGCGGCGCCGTCAGTGGTCAACGTCTTCACCTCCAAGGAAGTGAAGGTGCAGCGCAATCCCCTGCTGAACGATCCGCTGCTGCGGCGTTTTTTCGGCGACCAGCTAGGCAACGACACCCAGCGCGCCTCCAGCCTCGGGTCGGGAGTGATCGTGAGCTCGGAGGGGTACATCGTCACCAACCACCACGTCGTCAATGCCGCCGACGAAATCGAGGTGGCCACCGCCGACGGCAAGAAGCTCCTCGCCAGGGTGGTCGGCAGCGATCCGGACACCGATATCGCGGTGCTGCGCGTCGAAGCCCGGGACCTGCCCGCGATCACTTTCGGTTCCTCCGATAACCTGCGCGTGGGCGACATCGTCCTCGCCATCGGCAATCCGCTCGGCATCGGCCAGACCGTGACCTCGGGCATCGTTTCCGCACTCGGCCGCACCGGGCTGGGCATCAATACCTTCGAGAACTTCATCCAGACCGATGCGTCCATCAACCAGGGCAATTCCGGCGGCGCCCTGCTCGATGCGCGCGGCAACCTCATCGGCATCAACACCGCGATCCTGTCGCAGAACGGCGGCTCGATCGGCATCGGCCTCGCCATCCCGGCGTCGATGGCGAAATCGGTGATGGAGCAGATCATCAAGTCGGGCACCGTGACGCGCGGCTGGATCGGGGTCGGGCTGCAGCCGATCACGCCGGAGATCGCCGAATCGTTCAAGCTCGGCGCGACGCGCGGCGTGATCATCAACGATATCGTGCGCGGCGGCCCCGCGGACAAGGCCGGGATCGCGCTCGGCGACATCCTGGTCTCGATCGACGGCAAGCCGATCCTGGATCCGCAGGACGTGCTGAACGTCGTCACCGGCATCGCCCCCGGGAGCGCCTCGAAGGTGAACCTGAAGCGCAAGGGCAAGGACGTGGAACTGGCCGTCATGATCGGGCGCCGGCCCAAGCCGCCGCCGCGCGCAGAGTGAGGACATGAGGAAGTCCACGCCGCTGCCGAGCGACGCGGCCAGCATCCGAAAGCTCGCGGCGCGCTCCATGTTCGACCGGTTCTCGAGCATCAGCGAAGGCATGATGCTGGTGGACCGCAGCGGCCGGGTGGTCTGGATCAACGACAGCTACAAGCGCTTCCTGCCCGCGCTGGGATTCGCGCGGCCGGAGGACTTCGTCGGCCGCCCGGTCGAGGAAGTGGTGCCGAACACGCTGATGCACCACGTCATCGAGACCGGCAAGCCGATCCTGATCGACCTGCTCACCAACAAGGCGGGCACCTTCGTGGTGTCGCGCATTCCCTTGCGCGACGAGGCCGGCGAAGTGATCGGCGCTGTCGGCATGGTGCTGTTCGACCATCCCGAAACCACGCTACAGCCGCTCATCGCCAAGTTCGCGAGCCTGCAGCAGGACCTCGACGAGGCCCGCCGGGAACTGGCCGCGCAACGCCGCACCAAGTACACCTTCGCCAGCTTCATCGGCTCGAGCCCTGCGGCGCTCGAGGTCAAGCGCCAGGCGCGGCGCGCGGCGCAGACCGATTCGACCGTGCTGCTGCTGGGCGAAACCGGCACCGGCAAGGAACTGCTGGCGCACGCGATCCACGCCGGCTCGGCGCGCGCCGAGCGGCCATTCATTGGCGTGAATCTGGCGGCGGTACCCGAGACGCTGCTCGAAGCGGAATTCTTCGGCGTCGCGCCCGGCGCCTACACGGGCGCCGACCGCAAGGGCCGCGACGGCAAGTTCAGGCTGGCCGACAAGGGAACGCTCTTCCTCGACGAGGCGGGCGACATGCCGCTCGCGCTGCAGGCCAAGCTGCTGCGCGCCCTGCAGGAGCAGGAGATCGAGCCGCTGGGCTCGAACAAGATCATCAAAGTGGACGCGCGCGTGATTGCCGCGACCAGCCGCGACCTGAAGGCGATGGTCTCCGACGGCCGCTTCCGCGAAGACCTCTACTACCGGCTGAGCGTGCTGCCGGTGCGCCTGCCAGCATTGCGCGACCGGCTGAGCGACCTCGAGACGCTGGCCGAGAACCTGCTGGAATCGATCGCCGCGCGCACCGGCATGCCGCAGCGCGAACTCACTCCCTCCGCGCTGGCCGCGCTCGCCGTGCACCGCTGGCCGGGAAATATCCGCGAATTGCGCAACGCGCTCGAGCAGGCGGCGATGCTCACCGACAACCCGCGCCTTTCGGCGGAAGACTTCGCGCAAGTTCTGCCCGGGCCGAGTGTGCAAGCCGATCGCAGGAATCCGGCGCCGCTTCGTCCGCTGCCGCAGCTGATTGCCGAACTCGAGCGCAATTCGATCCAGTCGGCGCTTGCCGCCACAGGGGGAAACAAGGTCTCTGCGGCAAGGATGCTGGGCATCTCGCGCGCAACGCTGTATGAGAAGCTGTCCGCAAATAAGGCATAGTGTCTACATATCAGGCACTGATATGCCTTGTTTTCGGACACCGGAACATTGAAGTGTTCGCTCACATTAAAATACATTAACAATATCAATATCTTAAATTAATGGCATGACCATTGCGCTGAGTAGTTCAGCTTCTCAATCCCTAGGAGGGACCATGAAACGATTCAAGACCCTGCTCGCCGCTGCGGCGATGGCCGGCGCCACCAGCCTGGCCTTCGCCCAGGACATCAAGATCGCGCATATCTACGGAAAGACCGGCCCCTTCGAGGCCTACGCCAAGCAGACGCAAGCCGGCCTGATGCTGGGGCTGGAGTACGCCACCGGCGGCACGATGAGCGTGCTCGGTCGCAAGATCGTGGTGATCGAGAAGGACGACCAGCTGAAGCCCGACATCGGCAAGGCGCTGCTCGCGCAAGCCTACGGCGACGACAAGGTCGATCTCGTCATCGGTCCGACCAGCTCGGGCGTGGCGCTGGCGATGCTGCCGGTTGCCGAGGAATACAAGAAGATCCTGCTGGTCGAGCCGGCGGTGGCCGATTCGATCACCGGCGACAAGTGGAACCGCTACGTGTTCCGCACGGGTCGCAGCTCGACTCAGGACGCAGTCGCCGGGGCAGTCTCGCTGCCGGCAGACGCGCAAATCGCCATGCTGGCGCAGGACTACGCCTTCGGCCGCGACGGCGTGAAGGCGTTCAAGGACACGCTTGCTGCGGTGAAGAGCAAAGCGACCATCGTGCATGAAGAGTACGCGCCGCAAACCGCTACCGATTTCACCGCGCACGCCCAGCGCATGTTCGACGCCCTCAAGGACAAGAAGGGGACACGGATCATCGCCATTATCTGGGCCGGCGCCAACCCTGCCACCAAGATCAATGACCTTAAGCCCGAGCGCTTTGGCATCACGCTCGCGCCCGGCGGCAACATCCTGCCGGTCATGAAGGGGTGGAAGGACCTCGCCGGCGCCGAAGGCGCGATCTACTACTACTACGGCTTTCCGAAGAACAAGGTCAACGACTGGCTGGTGGCCGAGTACAGGAAGCGCTATGGCGGATTGCCGCCCGATTTCTTCGTCGCGGGCGGCATGTCCGCGGGCATCGCGGCGGTAGAGGGAATCAAGAAGGCCGGCGGCACCGACACCGAGAAGCTGATCGCGGCCATGGAAGGCATGAGCTTCCAGTCGCCCAAGGGCCAAATGACCTTCCGCAAGGAAGATCACCAGGCGATGCAGGACATGTACCAGTTCCGCATCAAGAAGACGCAGGCCAGCGAATGGGACCTGCTCGAGCTGGTGCGCGAGATTCCGGCGCGAGACATTCCGGTTCCGATCCGCAACAAGCGCTAGCCGGAGACTTCTGGGACAGGAGGCCCTATGACAGGCGCCCACCCTGTCCTGGAAACGCGCGGCCTGACGATCCGCTTCGGCGGCCACGTCGCGGTCAACGCTGTCAGCTGCCGCTTCGAGCCGGGTTCGCTCACAGCGATCGTCGGCCCGAACGGCGCCGGCAAGACCACCTACTTCAATCTGATTTCGGGCCAGCTGCCCGCAACCAACGGCCAGGTGCTGCTCTACGGCGAGGACGTCACCCGCGATCCGGCCCCGGTGCGCACCCGCAAGGGCATGGGGCGGGCCTTCCAGCTGACCAATCTTTTCCCCAACCTCACCGTGCTGGAGAACGTGCGCCTCGCAGTGCAGGCGCGCACCGGACTGGGACTGAACCTGGTGTCGATGTGGTCGAGCCACGTCGAGCTGGTCGAGCGCGCCGAGAACTGCCTCGAGCGCGTGGCGCTCGCCGATCGCCGCACGGCACTGGCCTCGGCGCTGCCGCACGGCGACCAGCGAAAGCTGGAAGTGGCGATCCTGCTCGCGCTGGAGCCCGAGATCTTCATGTTCGACGAGCCAACCGCGGGCATGAGCGTGGACGAGGTGCCGGTGATCCTCGACCTGATCCAGGAGATCAAGGCGGGCAAAGACAAGACCGTGCTGCTGGTGGAGCACAAGATGGACGTGGTGCGCTCGCTCGCCGACCGCATCATTGTCCTGCACCAGGGCGAACTCGTCGCCGACGGCTTGCCTGCCGAAGTCATCGCATCGCCCGTCGTGCAAGAGGCTTACCTGGGAGTACCGGCCGGTGGTTGAGAACCTGCGAGAGCCGCTTCTTTCCCTCACGGACGTCCACACGCACATCGGCCACTACCACATCCTGCAGGGTGTCGACTTCGCGGTGCCGCGCGGCGAGCTGACCATGCTGCTCGGGCGCAACGGCGCCGGCAAGACCACGGCGCTGCGCACCATCCTCGGCCTGTGGCGCGCCTCAGCCGGCGCGATCCGTTTCGAAGGAGCGGACATCACCCAGCGCGAAACGCCGGACATCGCGAATCTCGGCATCGCCTACGTGCCCGAGTCGATGGGAATCTTCGCCGGCCTGACGGTGCACGAGAACCTGGTGCTTGCGGCGCGCAGCGGACCGCCCGTTGCGGACCGCCTGGAGCGGATCTTCCACTTCTTCCCGCCGATGAAGAAGTTCTGGGACCTGCCCGCGGGCAACCTATCCGGTGGGCAGAAGCAGATGCTGGCGATCTCGCGCGCCATCGTCGAGCCGAGGAAGCTGATCCTGATCGACGAACCGACCAAGGGCCTGGCGCCGGCGATCATCAACAACCTGATCGAAGCCTTTGCCGAGCTGAAAAAGACCGACACCACCATCCTCATGGTGGAGCAGAACTTCCATGCCGCGAAATCGCTCGGCGATTCCGTGGCGGTGATGGACGCGGGCCGCATCGTGCACAGCGGCCGCATGGCCGAGCTCGCCGCCGACGCCGCGCTGCAAACGCGCCTGCTGGGCCTGTCCCTGGAGGCTCACCAGTGACGACGCCCTCGAACCCCATTGCTGCGCCGCGCATCGACTGGATCCCGCTCGCGCTGCTCGGCGCCGTCGCGCTGGCGGCGCTCGCCATGATTGGCAACCCGTCCACCTGGGTCACGCTGACGATCGCGGGACTCGCCATGGGCCTGCTCATCTTCATCATGGCCTCCGGCCTGACGCTCGTCTTCGGCCTGATGGACGTGATGAACTTCGCGCACGGCCTGTTCATCGCCATTGGCGCGTACATGGCGGTGTCCACCCTCAAGTTGTTTTCGACGGCCTCGGGCGCGGACAGCTTCCTCTACAACCTGGTCGCGGTCATGCCGGCGATGCTGGCGGCGATGGTGGTGGCGGGCCTGCTGGGGTGGTTCTTCGAGCGCGTGATCATCCGGCCGGTCTACGGCCAGCACCTGAAGCAGATCCTTATCACCACCGGCGGCATGATCGTCGCCGAGCAGCTGATCCACGTGTTCTGGGGTCCGGACCTGCTGCCGCTGCAGCGGCCCGCCACGCTGCGCGGCGCCTTCATCATCGGCGACATGGCGATCGAGAAATACCGCCTCATCGCGGTGGCGGTCGGCCTGCTCGTGTTCGCCGCCATGATGCTGATCCTCAACCGCACCAAGATCGGCCTGCTGATCCGCGCCGGCGTCGAGAACAAGGAAATGGTCGAGGCGATGGGTTACCGCATCCGGCGCCTCTTCGTCGGCGTGTTCGTTGCCGGCTCGGCCCTGGCGGGCCTGGGCGGCGCGCTCTGGGGCATGTACCAGGAGCAGGTAACGGTGCACATCGGCGCCAACATGATGGTGCTCATCTTCATCGTCATCATCATCGGCGGCCTGGGCTCCATCGGCGGCTGCTTCGCCGGCGCGCTGCTGGTCGGGCTGGTGGCCAACTACGTGGGCTACCTCGCGCCGAAGGTCGCGCTGGGCTCCAACATCCTGCTGATGGTGCTGATCCTGCTGTGGCGGCCGCAGGGTTTGTATCCGGTATCAAAGCAATGATCCGCTCGCTGCTCTCCGCGGACTTCCCGCGCAGCCGCATCCTCGGCGTGGCGCTGGTGGCGATCTTCGCCGGCCTGGCGCTGGCGCCGTTCCTGTTCCCCGGCACGCGGCCGCTGGACGTCGCGGCGAAGGTCTGCGTGTTCATCCTGCTGGTGGCGAGCTACGACCTGCTGCTGGGCTACACCGGGATCGTGTCCTTCGCCCACACCATGTTCTTCGGCATCGGCGGCTACGGCGTGGCCATCGCCCTGTCGCGCATGGAAGTGGGCTGGAGCGCGATCGCCGTCGGCACCGCAGCGGCGGTGTTGCTTTCTCTCGTCCTGTCGTTCCTGATCGGCCTGTTCTCGCTGCGCGTGAAGGCGATCTTCTTCGCCATGATCACGCTCGCGGTGGCCTCGTTCTTCGCCATCCTCGCCTCGCAGCTCTCCGGCATCACCGGGGGCGAAGACGGCATCACCTTCCGCGTGCCCGAGATGCTGCGCCCGGCCTGGCGGCTTCTGGAGCAGCCCTTTCTCGGGGTCGCACTGGGCGGGCGCTTCGTCACCTACTACCTGGTATTCGGGGCGTCGCTCGTGTTGTTCCTCGCCCTGCTGCGGGTGGTGAATTCGCCCTTCGGCCGCGTGCTGCAGGCGATCCGCGAAAACGAGTTCCGTGCCGAGGCGCTGGGATACCGCATCGTGGTCTACCGGACGCTGGCCAACTGCCTGGGCGCGCTGGTGGCGACGCTCGCCGGCGTGCTGTACGCGCTGTGGCTGCGCTACACCGGGCCGAACACCACGCTCGATTTCGCCATCATGATCGACATCCTGCTGATGGTGGTGATCGGCGGCATGGGCACGATGTACGGCGCGGTCATCGGCGCCACCATCTTCGTCGTGGCGCAGAACTACCTGCAGGAGGCGATGAAGGCGGTCTCCGGCGCGCTCAAGGGCGTCCCGCTCCTGCCGGACCTGTTCCACCCGGACCGGTGGTTGTTGTGGTTCGGCGTGCTGTTCGTGCTGTCGGTGTACTACTTCCCGGCCGGGATCGTCGGCCAGTTGCGTGCCCGGGCGGCACAGAAGAAATGAACGCCGCGTCGCGCTATGCCGCCTGCGAGGGCCGCGAGATCCACTACATGGAGTGGGGCGCGGGCCACGCCGAGACCGTGATCGCCTGGCACGGACTGGCGCGCACCGGGCGCGACATGGATGAGATCGCCGCGCACCTGAGCTCGCGCTTTCGCGTCATCTGCCCCGACACCATCGGCCGCGGCCTGTCGCAGTGGAGTCCGCAGCCCGAGAAGGAATACTGCCTCGCCTTCTACGGCCGCCTCGCGGTGTCGCTCCTGGACCAACTGGGCGTGGGCGAGGCGCACTGGCTGGGCACCTCCATGGGCGGCGCCATCGGCATCCACCTCGCCGCCGGGCCGTTGAAGGGCCGCATCCGCCGCCTGGTGCTGAACGACATCGGTCCCAAGCTGGGCGAGGCCGCCGTCGGGCGCATCCGCACCTATGCCGGCAGCCCGGCGCAGTTCGACCGCGTCGGTGAACTGGAGCAGTACTTCCGCACCATCTACAAGCCCTACGGCTGGCTCTCGGACGAACAGTGGCGCCATCTGACCGAGACCTCGGTCCGGCGCACCGCCGAAGGCAAGGTGACGCCGCACTACGACCCCAGCATGGTGCTGCAGTTCACCCACCACCCGCGCGACTACGACCAGTGGGACGCCTGGGACGCGATCGACATCCCGACCCTGTGCCTGCGCGGGGAAAGCTCGGACCTGCTGCTGCCGGAAGTGGCCGACGAAATGCGCTCGCGCGGGCCGAAGGCGGTGGTGGTGACCATTCCCGGCTGCGGGCACGCGCCCGCGCTCAACGTGCCGGACCAGTTTGCTCTGGTTGGGCGGTTTCTGAACGGACGATGAAGCGGGACAACAGCAGCCCCGCCTCGTAGAGCAGGCACATCGGCACCGCCAGCATGAACTGCGACAGCACATCGGGCGGCGTCACCACCGCGGCGATGACGAAGGCGCCCACGATCACGTAGGGCCGCGCCTCGCGCAGCTTCTCCAGGCTCACCACCCCGGAGCGCACCAGCACGATCACCACGATCGGGATCTCGAAGGTGACGCCGAAGGCGAGGAACATGGTGATCACGAACGAGAAGTAGGCCTCGATGTCCGGCGCCGGCGTGATGGATTTGGGCGCAAAGCCGTGGATGAACGAGAACACCTGCCCGAACACGAAGTAGTAGCAGAACGCGACCCCGAGGATGAACAGCACCGTGCTCGCGAACACGATCGGCACCGCCAGCTTCTTTTCGTGCTCGTACAGCCCCGGCGCGACAAAGGCCCAGGCCTGGTACAGGATCCAGGGCAGCGAAAGCATGAACGCCACCAGCGCCGCCACCTTCACCGGCACCATGAACGGCGTGATCACTCCGGTGGCGATCATCTTGGTGCCTTCGGGCAGCGCGGTCATCAGCGGCGCGGCGAGGAAGTCGTACACCGCGCCGGCCCCCGGCCAGATGAAGCCCACCGCGACGAAGAACGCCAGGAACACGGACATCGCCCGCACCAGCCGCTGGCGCAGCTCGACCAGGTGGGAGACAAAGGTGTCTTGCGTGCTCACGTGGCCCCGGTCTTTTCACCGATCGACTGCGCCGGCTGTATCGGCGCAGTCGAAACCTCAGCCTCCGGCGTCGGAAGCACCGCCGGCTCCGTCGAAACCCCGGCCGCCGATTCAGCCGCCTGGTTCAATTCGGACTCGGTTTTATTGAGCTCCGACTGCACCGTGTTCTCAAACCCCGTCGCCGCCTGCTGCACCGTATCCCGCATCTTGCGCAGCTCATCCAGTTCCACCTCGCGGTTGATGTCGGCCTTGACGTCGTTGACATAGCGCTGCAGGCGGCCGGCAAGGTGGCCCAGCGTGCGCGCCACGCGCGGCAGGCGCTCGGGCCCGATCACGATCAGCGCGACCAGCCCTATGACCATCAGTTCGGAGAAGCCGATGTCGAACACGGTGGTGCCCTAGAGAACAAAAAGGCGCCCGGCGGGCGCCTGTGTGCGGACGGCGGCGGCGCTCAGGCCCGGGTCTCGGACTTCGCCTTGACCTCGCCCTCGACCGTCTTGCCGCTGATCTGCGCGCCTGTCCCCTGCGCGCCTTCGGCTGCCTTGTCGCCGCCCTCGCGGATGCCGTCCTTGAAGCCGCGCACGGCGCCGCCCAGGTCCGCGCCGATGTTGCGCAGCTTCTTGGTGCCGAACACCAGCATCACGATCACGAGGACGATCAGCCAGTGCCAGATGCTGAACGAGCCCATATGAACCTCCTATTTTTTCCTCGACAGCATCGAGCCGAGCGGCTCGGGCCCGCCGAGGACATGCATATGAACATGATACACCTCCTGATGCCCCACCCTGCCGGTGT
>CXWL01050008.1_pt1 | contig 44726 bp, 25 predicted proteins | sample 590931 | NCBI WGS metagenome assembly CXWL01 (sample SAMEA3498368, study PRJEB10139) | groundwater metagenome | biome: water well; material: biofilm material | place: Germany | collected 2015-04-27 | reverse complement strand
AGCTTGCGCGCCTGGGCGTCGGCCCGGGTGTTGAAGCCGATGATGACCGCTTTCGAAGCCACCGCGAGGTTGACGTCCGACTCGGTAATGCCGCCCACCGCCGCGTGCACAACCTGCACCCGCACTTCGGAGGTCGACAGCTTCTGCAAGGAGCTGACCAGCGCTTCCTGCGAACCCTGCACGTCGGTCTTGACGATCACCGGCAGGTTCTTGACCTCGCCTTCGGCCATCTGGTCGAACATGTTTTCCAGCTTCGCCGCCTGCTGCTTGGCCAGCTTCACGTCGCGGAACTTACCTTGACGGAACAGACCGATTTCACGCGCCTTGCGCTCGTCGGCCATGACCATGACTTCTTCACCGGCGACCGGCACTTCGGTCAGGCCCTGGATCTCGACCGGAATCGATGGGCCGGCTTCGGTGATCGGCTTGCCGTTTTCATCCAGCATGGCGCGCACGCGGCCAAAGGAAGAACCCGCAAGGATCACGTCGCCGCGCCGCAGCGTACCGGACTGGACCAGGATCGTCGCGACCGGGCCCTTGCCCTTGTCGAGACGGCCTTCAACCACCAGGCCGCGCGCCGGTGCATCGACCGGCGCTTTCAGTTCCAGCACTTCGGCCTGCAGCAGCACTTGCTCGAGCAGGTCGTCGATACCGGCGCCGGTCTTGGCCGACACGGGTACGAATGGCGACTCGCCGCCGTATTCTTCCGGCAGAACCTGTTCGGCGACCAGTTCCTGCGTCACGCGGTCGAGGTTGGCACCAGGCTTGTCGATCTTGTTGATCGCGACAACCAGCGGCACGCCTGCGGCTTTCGCGTGGGCGATCGCTTCTTTGGTCTGCGGCATCACGCCGTCGTCCGCCGCCACCACCAGGATGACGATGTCGGTGGCCTTGGCGCCGCGCGCACGCATTGCCGTAAAGGCTTCGTGACCCGGGGTGTCGAGGAAGGTGATCATGCCGCGCGGCGTTTCGACGTGGTAAGCGCCGATGTGCTGGGTAATCCCGCCCGCTTCGCCCGATGCAACCTTGGCGCGGCGGATGTAGTCGAGCAGCGAGGTCTTGCCGTGGTCGACGTGACCCATGACGGTGACCACCGGTGCGCGCGATACCGATTCGAAGTGAGCGTGCTCACCCTGGTCGGCCAGCAGCGCTTCCGGATCGTCTTGCTCGGCGGCAAATGCCTTGTGGCCCATTTCTTCGACCAGAATCATGGCCGTTTCCTGGTCCAGCACCTGGTTGATGGTGCACATCTGGCCCAGCTTCATCAACTGCTTGATGACCTCGGAAGCCTTGACGGACATCTTGTGCGCCAGTTCGGCGACCGTGATGGTCTCCGGCACGTGGACGTCCTTGATGACCGCTTCGGTCGGCGCCTGAAAATTGGTTTCGCGGTCGTCGCTGTGCGAAGGGCGGCGGCCCTTGGCGCCACCGCGCCAGCCGTCGCGTCCGCCGGAACCGACGTTGCCGCGTGGCTTGATCGAGCCTGGCGCGCCGCGTTTTTTCGCGTCGTCCGACCAGGTCGAGGAGACATTGGCCGACTTGATCGACTTCTTGTCCGCCGTGACCGGCTTCTTGTCGCCGGCTTTCTCGCCCGGCTTCTTGTCGGCCGGCTTGTGCAGCGTGCCTTCCGGCGCCTTCGGCTTGAGTGCGGCGACTGGCGCAGCGACCGGCTCGGGCGCCTTGATCGCGCGCCGCGGCGCATTCATCATGGCCTTGATCTGCGCGACTTCGTCGGCCACGGCCTTGCGGGCGCGGTCGTTCGCTTCAGCGCGGTCGGCGGCTTCCTTGGCGGCGGCGGCGGCCTTCTTCTTGGCTTCGTCGGCGGCGGCTTTCTTGGCTTCGTCGTCGGCGGCTACGCCTGCGGTGCTGGCAACTTGTGCGGCAGCGCGCTTGGCTTCCTCGGCCGCTTCCTTCTTGGCATCGGTTTCGACCTGCTTGGCCTGAGCTTCCTTTTCAGCGTCCAGCTTGGCGAGGCGCTCCTGCTTTTCACGCAGGTCCGCTTCCTGGCGGGCAATCAGCTCGGCCTGGCGGCGCGCTTCGTCTTCACGGCGCGCCACTTCGGCGGCATCGATCACCGGCGCGGACGCCACTTGCGCAACCGGCGCCGGCGCGACAGGTTCGTCGCGCTGCACGAAGGTGCGCACTTTCTTGACCGCCACCTGGATCGTGCGTGACTTGCCCGAAGCGTCCGCCTGCTTGATCTCGGTTGTTTCCTTGCGCGTCAGCGTGATCTTCTTCTTTTCGGTGTCGCCCGCCGTGCCGTGGGTACGGCGCAGGTGATTCAACAGCTTATCCTTATCATCTTTCGACAATGGATCTGACGTCGAACTTTTCTCGACGCCGGCAGAACGCAGCTGCGTCAGCAGCAAGTCTGCAGGCATCTTCAGTTCGGTGGCAAATTGGGCTACGTTGTTACTCGCCATTCAGTCCTCTTTTCTATGTGTCGCTGAGATGATAAAGATACTCAAATTAAGCCTTGGCCAGTTCTGCCAGGCTCCAGGCTTTCGCCTGCAACGCCTTGGCGCGGTCATCGTACTTTGAGTCGACCAGCTTCATCTCGTCGTCGGTCACATCATTAAATTCATTCTTGATCAGTTCGCGTGCGCGGTCCGATGGCAAGGCCAGGATCGCACCGAATTCGTCGTACGCCAGTGCGGCAAAGCCGTCGACATTCTTGATCCCCGCCAGCCCCAGCTTGCCGGCCGTGTTGCGGTCCATGCCTTCCAGGTTGACCAGCGCCTCGTCCATGCCTTCCAGGCCTTCTTCCGACGCGATCGCCTCGGTCACCAGCGCATCGCGGGCCCGGGTGCGCAGTTCGTTGACGGTGTCTTCGTCGAACGATTCGATGTCGAGCATCTCGGAGATCGGCACGTAGGCGATTTCTTCCAGCGAGGCGAAACCCTCTTCCACCAGGATGTCGGCCACTTCCTGGTCGACGTCGAGCTTTTCCATGAACAGGGCGCGCACCGCCGCAGTTTCCTGCGCCGATTTGTTGTCCGATTCCTCGGCCGTCATGATGTTGATCTTCCAACCGGTCAGCTCGGCGGCCAGGCGCACGTTCTGGCCGGAGCGGCCGATCGCGATTGCCAGGTTTTCTTCATCGACGACGACGTCCATCGCATGCTTCTCTTCGTCGACCATGATCGACGACACGTTGGCCGGCGCCAGCGCGCCGATCACGAACTGGGCCGGATCGTCCGACCACAATACGATGTCCACGCGCTCGCCGCCCAGCTCGCCGGTCACGGCCTGCACGCGCGAACCGCGCATGCCGACGCAGGTACCGATCGGGTCGATCCGCTTGTCGGCGGTATAGACCGCGATCTTGGCGCGCACGCCGGCGTCGCGGGCTGCCGACTTGATCTCCAGCAGGCCCTGCTCGATCTCGGGCACTTCCAGTTCGAACAGCTTCATGATGAAGTCCGGCGCGGTGCGCGACAGGATCACCTGAGGGCCGCGCATGTTGCGGTCGATGCGCAGGATGAATGCGCGGACACGGTCGCCGATGCGCAGGTTCTCTTTCGGGATCATCTGGTCGCGCGGCAGGCGCGCTTCGATCTTGCCCGATTCGACGATCGCGTCGCCGCGTTCCATGCGCTTGATGGTGCCGGTCACGAGCGCGTCGCCGCGCTCGAGGAAGTCGACCAGGATCTGTTCGCGCTCGGCGTCACGCACGCGCTGCAGGACCACTTGCTTGGTGTCCTGGGCGAAGCGGCGGCCGAACTCGACCGACTCGATCGGCTCTTCGATGTATTCGTCCACTTCGATGTCCGGGATCTGTTCGACCGCTTCGAAGTGCAGGATTTCCTGGTCCGGCAATTGCAGGCCGGCGTCGTCCGGCACCACGTGCCAGCGACGGAAGGACTCGAACTCGCCCGACTCGCGGTCGATGGAGACGCGAATGTCGACCTCGCCCTCATATCGCTTCTTCGTGGCCTGGGCCAGGGCGAATTCGAGCGCCCCGAAGACGACATCCTTATCGACATTTTTTTCGCGCGCCAGCGCATCTACCAATAACAAAACTTCGCGACTCATGCTTTGCGACTCCTAAAATCCACCTGCGGCACCAAGCGTGCCTTATCCAGATCGGCGAGCGTAAACTCCAACTGCGCCGGACCATCCTTACTTTCAAATTCCAAACCGATCTTGTCGCCTTGCGGCGCCTGCAGGACCCCGGTGTAGGTCTTGCGGTTCGCGCTGCCGGGAAAAGCCGTGCGCAGCTTGACGGTGCACTCGCGGCCGACGAAGCGCTCGAAGTCGGCCATCGTGCGCACCGGGCGGTCCAGCCCCGGCGACGAGATCTCGAGCCGTTCGTAATTGACGTTCTCGACCGTCAGCACGTGGGACAACTGGTGGCTCACGGTGGCGCAATCCTCGACCGTGATCGGGCCCTTTTCGGCCGCGTCCGCTGCGGAGAAGTCGATGTATACGCGCAAGATCCCGCGATCGCCCCGTTCCACGTCGACGAGTTCATAGCCCAGGCCAGCGACTGTCTTGGCGATTAAATCAAACTGCTGCAATCGGTTTCTCCAGATCCCAGGTCCGCGCACGGACCGCTAAACACGTTTTACCAAAAAAAAAATGGGCATCTGCCCATCTTCTTATATTCCCTGCCAGATGAAAGCACTTGCACGATGAAAACGTTGCGAAGGAACTTTTATTAGGCTGTAGATTATAACTCTTTTCAGGGCTGGCCGCAATCGCTCGCAGGCCAAATGAACATTCAAACAACACTCTGCCGAGGGTCGGATTTCCCACGGCGTCCCGCGCAGGCGGGAACGGCGTGGCGTGGCGATGCTAGCCGCGGCGGCCACGGCGCGGCAGGCCGTGATCGGCGCCGCGCGGGCCTTGCGGACCCTGCGGACGGCGTGCCGAACCGGCGTTGCCGAAGCCAAAAGTGGTCTGCAACGGATCCGGCTGGCGGCCTTTCGGCCCGCCTGCGCCGCCGCCGGCCGATTGGCCCGGACGCCCCTGCCCGCCGGGACGGCCCTGGCCTTGCGGACGCCCGCCCTGCCCGCCATCCGGACGACCCTGTCCTTGCGGACGGCCCTGACCCTGTCCTTGCGGACGGCCCTGACCCTGACCCTGACCCTGCGGCCGGCCCTGGCCGCCGGCGGTCGGATGCCCGCCCGGCATGCCGCCGAATCCGGCGCCGACCGGCTGCTGGCCACGCCCTTGCGGACGGCCGCCACGGCCCATGCCGGCGCGCCCGCTCGGCGGACCGAACGGATCGGCGTTGCGGTTGGCGTCCACCCGGTCGATCCGGTTGCCGTCGGCTTCTTCCGCGCGCGGACCCGCTGCGGCACGGCCTTTCTGGCCGCCGCGCGCGTCAGGCGCCGGCTTCTCGCCCTTCTTCTCGACGCCGAATGCGGACAGCAGCGCGCGCACGTCGTTTTCTTCCAGCTCCTCCCAGCGGCCGCGCTTCAGGCCGCTCGGCAGGGTCATCGCACCGTAACGGGTACGGATCAGGCGCGACACGGTCAGGCCGATCGCTTCGAACATGCGGCGCACTTCGCGGTTGCGGCCTTCGCCGATCACCACGCGGTACCACTTGTTGATGCCTTCGCCGCCGCCGTCGGCGATCTTGGTGAACGCGGCGGTGCCGTCGTCCAGCTCGACCCCGGCCAGCAGCTTCTGGCGCATGCCCTCTTCCAGCTCGCCCAGCGTACGGACAGCGTATTCGCGGTCGATGTTGTAGCGCGGGTGCATCAGCCGGTTGGCCAGGTCGCCCGAGGTGGTAAACAGCAGCAGGCCTTCGGTGTTGAAGTCGAGGCGGCCCACGGCCAGCCATTTGCCGGCCTTCATGGTCGGCAGGCGGTCGAATACCGACGGCCGGCCTTCCGGATCGTCATGGCTGACGATTTCGCCGGCCGGCTTGTGGTACACCAGCACGCGCGGCGGCTTGCTGCTCACCTTCCGGTGGATCAGCTTGCCGTTGATGCGCACCGCGTCCGACGGCAGGATGCGCTGGCCGATATGGGCCGGCTCGCCGTTGACCGACACCCGGCCGGCCACGATCAGGTCTTCCATGTCGCGCCGCGAGCCGAGGCCCGCTTCGGCCAGCACCTTGTGCAGCTTCGGCGCGTCGTCGTCCGAGGTCAGGTCGCGCTTGGCCGGCTTGGCCGGCTGCGCGCGGCCGCCGTCGTTGGCGTCGAACGCGTCCGACGTGACGTACGAAAATGCCTCGTCGGCGTCGTTCATGCTCGGCTTGCGGCGGTGCTGCAGGCCGGGATTGCCTTTCTTGTTGGTCTTCGGGCGCACCTTGCCGTCACGCTCAGGACGCGGGCCGCGCTCGCGGCGCGGCGCTTCGGCGCCCTCGGCCGTGGCGATCGCTTCGGCGCCTTCCGCCTGCTGCTGCGGCGCGCGCGGCTCGCGCGGTTCGCGCTGCTGGCGCTGTTCGCGCATCTGGCGCGGGCCGCGCGGCGGGCGCTGACCACGCTCCTGGCGCGGCGCATTGTCGGCGGCGTCCGGCTCGGACGGCGCCGCAGCGCTTGCCGGCGCTTCCGGCGCGGCGCTGGCGACCAGCGCTTCCGGCTTCGGCGCACGCGGCTTGCGCGCTACCGGCGCGTCGGACCCGNNGCATCGCCATCGGCTACCGCATCGGCCTTCGGCGCGGCGGCGCGCCTGGCGCGCGGCGGGGCGATCCCTGCCGCGGTGTCCGCCTCGATCTGGGCCTTGGTGCGGCGCTTCGGCTTGGTCGCCGCCGCCTCGTCCTTGCCAGCCATGTCGGCGGCAACTGTCTCTGTGGGTTTAGTTGGATTCATTGTTCGTTTCTGGGTTGTGCTGACCTGGCGCAGCGTCAACCGGATTCTCTGGCGCAGGGTCGTGAATTGGGACTTCAACGGGTGAAGTGTCAAGGCCGGGCGCGTCGTCATTGCCGCCTGCGCCATCGTTGACGGCGGCCACCGGGGCCGCCGCTTTGTCAAAATTTTCCTGCAGCGCCGCTTCCAGCGCCTCCATCTCGAGGCCGCTGCCGCGCATCTCGGCCACCTCCTGCAACGGCGGCAGCTGGGACAGCGTCGCCAGCCCCAGGTCGTCGAGGAACTGCCTGGTCGTGCCCAGCAACGCCGGGCGGCCGATCACTTCGCGGTAGCCCAGCACGTCGACCCAGCCGCGGTCTTCGAGCATCTTGATCGTCTGCGAGTTCACCGCGACGCCGCGGATTTCCTCGATGTCGCCGCGGGTCACCGGCTGGCGGTAGGCAATGATCGCCAGCGTCTCCAGCGTGGCGCGCGAATACCTGGGCGGCTTTTCCGGGCTGAGGCGGTCGAGGTACTGCTTCATTTCGGGCCGGCTCTGGAAGCGCCAGCCGGACGCCAGGCTGACGATCTCGATGCCGCGCTGGTCCCAGTCGTGGCGCAATTCCTCGAGCATCAGCTTGATGGTGTCGGCGCCGACCCCGGCGCCGATCGGGCGGCCGTTGTCGTCGACGTCGACGAACAGCTTCTTCATGCCATGGATCGACATCGGCTCGCGCGCGCACAGCAAGGCGGTTTCGAGGACTTTTTTAGCCTCATCAGTATTCATAGCGATGTCGTCAGCGGATCTTGCACATGCAATGCAAAGAAAATATCAAACAAAAACCGATCAACGAATCGCGGCGACCGTCATCGAATGAGGCCGATTGGTAAACAAAATTCGTTGAAACTGGAATCCGTTGCCCGGGCCGGTGTGCGGGGGGCAGGATGGTACTGGTGGCGAGATCCGTACTCTGCCACACGGCTGCCCGCACACCTGGCGGGCCGCAAGCCGTTGATTTTCAAGCGAAACGCTTCATTCTTTGGCGCCGCCAGAAGGCCAGGCTCCGGGCGCGCACTGCGTGAACGATCGACATCGTCTCTTCAAACTGCGGCCATTGTACCTGATAAAACGGCGCACGGCGCAATCCCCGCCTTAGCGGGCGGGATCGGCCAGCTTCTCGGCCAGGATAGCCGACACGCCCAGGAACGCCGGGTACTCGGCGGTGATGACCCAGGTCGGCACTTGCGCCAGGTAATTGACGAAGCGCCCCTTGTGCTCGAAGCGGCTGCGGAACGACGAGGCGGCGAACCGTTCGCCAAGCCGCGGCACGATGCCGCCGCCTATATAAATGCCGCCCTGCGCGCCGAGCGTGATGGCCAGGTTGCCGGCCGCCGTGCCGAGCATGCCGCAGAACGTCTCGACGACCTGGTCGCACAGCGCGCATTCGCCGGCCAGCGCGCGGCGCGCAATTTCCGCCACGCCCAGCCGGAGGTCGGGCTGGCCGGTGTGATGCGCCAGCGCCCGGTAGATCAGTTCGATCCCGACGCCCGACAGCAGCCGTTCGGCCGACACGTGCTCGAACTGGCCCCAGGCAAAGCGCAGGATGGCGATTTCGGTCTCGTTGGCGGGCGAAAAGGTCACGTGGCCGCCTTCGCTGCGCAGCGCGCTCCAGCCGTCGCCGGCCGGGATCAGGCCCGATACGCCCAGGCCGGTGCCGGCGCCGAGCAGGCCCAGCGGGCTGTGCTCGCGCGCCGCGCCGCCGCCGACCTGGCGCTTCTGCTGCGCGTTCAGGTGCGGCAGCGCGCGCGCCAGCGCACTGAAGTCGTTGACCACCAGCAGCGTGTCGAAACCGCATTCAGCTTGCAGCGCCGCGATCGAGAATTCCCAATGGTGGTTGGTCATGCGCACCAGGTCGCCGACCACCGGGTTGGCGATCGCGATGGCCGCATGGCCGATCTTGCCCACCCCGGCGGCGGCCAGCGCCGGCCCGGCCAGGTAGGCGCGCAGCGCCTCGGCCAGGGTCGCATAGTCGGCGCAAGGGAGCACGTCGATCAATTCGATCCGCCCGGGCGCAAATTCCAGCGCGAAACGGGCGTTGGTGCCGCCGATATCGGCGAGCAAGCGGGGACCGTCGGCATGCGCGATGGGAGTGACTAACTGGGGCGGCGCCGGTTGAAGCTGAACGGTCATGATCGAAAAAGGAAAGGTGACGGTCAAGCTTAAGGAATTCTTTCGTCGGATGCAAGCTATCTTTGTAGTTTAGGTACATCGTCGCGCAAAATCGCCAATATTTTGGCGTGATGATGCCGCAAGGCCGCGTAGTCGAGCTACGTTGACCGCCAGTCAGTGCGCCTTGGCGGGAGCCGATTCGAGCGCGGGTTGGGACGCGGCGTGGTGGGCGTTCCACGCATCGAGGCCGCCGTGCAGCGCACGGGCCCGGTGAAATCCGTTGGCCAGGAATTGGCGGGCGACCTGCGCCGCCGTGACGTCGTTCGGGCAGCTGCAATAGACCACGATGTGGCTGTCCTTGTCGAGCGCGGCCATCAGTTGGCCCGGCTCGCACGACTGGTAGTTCAGCGCGCCGGGGATGGCCTGCTCGAGTTGCTGAGCGGTCAGGCTGCGCGCGTCGATGAGCACCGGCGCATGGCCGCCGCCGATCAACTCGCTCAGTTCCGCCATGTGGATGCGCGCCACCGGCAGGCTGGCCAGGAAGCGGCGCCGCTCGACGTATTTGTACAACACGAACAGCGCCAGCAATACCAGCAAGCCGGTCAGCGCGGCGCCGCCCATCGTGTCGAGCGTGTCGAGGACCCGGGCGACGCTGGTGTGGAACCCGGCGCCGAGACCGATGCCGACCGAACTCCACAGCAGGCCGCCGCCGAGGCTGAAGGCGGAAAAGCGCGCCGTGCTGGTGCCCATCGCGCCCGCCAGCGGCGATGCGATCGTGTTGAAGCCGGGGATGAACTTGGCGACGATGAGCGATTTCGTGCCGTAGCGGCGGAACTTGTCTTCGGTCTGGCTGACGCAGTAGTCGGGCGAGAGGGAAATCTTGCACATCAGCCGGAGCACGCGTTTGCCGTAGAAGCGCCCGGCGCGAAACCAGAAGAAGTCGCTGATCAGGCAGGCGGCCACGCTCGCCGCCAGGCAGGCCGGCCAGCTGATTTCCCCCGCCATGGCCAGCGCGCCGGCCACGATCAGGATGGGCATGGCCGGGATCGGCAAGCCCATCTGTTCGACCAGCACGGTGCCGAACACGATCAGCACGCCGTAGTTCTGGATGAGGAGGATTAATTTGGACATCGGGTAATGGTAGCTGAAATACCGGGGGTTCGCCGGCCTCGCCCCGGTTCGGTGACGCCGACTCAACCGGGGTCAGACCTGGGTCAGACCTAAGTCTGACCCAGGTCTGACCCCTCGGCGTGCTTACACCCCGCGCGGGATGGCGCTCAGCAAGGTCTTGGTGTACGCATGCTGCGGATTGCGGTACAGCTCGTCCGAATCGGCCAGTTCCACCACGCTGCCCTGATGCATCACCATCACCTGGTCGGCCATGTACTTGACCACCGACAGGTCGTGCGAGATGAAGATGTAGCTCATGCCCAGCTCGTCCTGCAAATCCTGCAGCAAATTGAGCACCTGCGCCTGCACCGACACGTCGAGCGCCGACACCGATTCGTCGCACACCAGGATCTCCGGCTTCATGGTCAGGCAGCGCGCGATCGCGATGCGCTGGCGCTGTCCGCCCGAAAATTCGTGCGGGTAGCGGTGGAACGCCTGCGCCGGCAAGCCGACTTTTTCGAGCAGGGCCTGCGCCATCGCGATGCGCTCAGGATCGCCGGCGCCGATCTTGTGGATCCGCATCGGCTCGAGCAGGATCTGGCCCACCGTGAAGCGCGGATTGAGCGACGCGTACGGGTTCTGGAAAATGATCTGGATGCGCCGCTTGTACGGCAGGTATTCGCGCTCCGGCATCGAGATCAGGTCGCGCCCCTCGAACAGCGCGGTGCCGGAAGTGGCCTGGTGCAGCCGCAGCAGGGTCAATCCGACCGTGGTCTTGCCCGATCCCGATTCGCCCACCACGCCCAGCGTCTTGCCGCGCGCCAGGGTGAACGAAACGTCCTTGACGGCCTTGAATTCGCGCTTGCCGAACAGCCCTTCGCGCATGAAAAAGCTTTTGGACAGCTTGTCCACCACCAGTACCGGCGTGTCGCCCGGCAGCACGCCGCGGCTGCGCTGGGCCGCCGCGACGGCCGGCCCGGCGCTGCCGTCGATGTAGTCGTCGATCACCGGCAGGCGCATCGGCCGCTCGTCGAGCGACGGGCGGCAATGCAGCAGCGCGCGCGTGTAGGCGTCGGCCGGCTGCCCGAAGATCTGGCGCACCGGCCCCTCCTCGCGCACCACGCCGTGCCGCATCACGATCACGCGGTCGGCGATCTCGCCGACCAGCCCCAGGTCGTGGGTGATGAACAGCACCGACATCTGGCGCTTCTTCTGCAGCTCGGCGATCAGCGCCATGATCTGCTTCTGGATCGTCACGTCCAGCGCGGTGGTCGGCTCGTCGGCGATCAGCAGTTTCGGCTCGCAGGCGATCGCCATCGCGATCATCACGCGCTGCTGCTGGCCGCCCGACATCTGGCTCGGGTAGGCGTCGATCTTGCGCTCGGGGTCGGGAATGCCGACTTCGCCGAGCAGCGCCAGGGTGCGGGCGCGCGCCTGCTTCTTGTTCATGCCCATGTGCAGGCGCAGCACTTCGCCGATCTGGAAGCCGACCGTGAATACCGGGTTGAGCGACGACATCGGCTCCTGGAAAATCATCGAGATGTCCTTGCCGCACATCTTGCGCCGCCCGGCCGGCGCCATCTTCAGCAGGTCGCGGCCGTCGAACAGGATGCTGCTGGAAGGATCGACCACGCTGTTCTCGGGCGCGAGCAGGCCCATCACGGCGAGCGAGCTGACCGACTTGCCGCTGCCCGATTCGCCCACCAGCGCCACGGTGGCGTTGCGCGGCACGTCGAACGAAATGCCCTTGACCGCTTCGAAGCTGGTCTTCTTGTCGAGCCGGAACGAAACGCGCAGGTCGCGCACCTGGAGCAGCATGGTGGAGTCTGGAGTCGTCATGGCGCGCCTTATTTCAGTTTCGGGTCGAGCGCGTCGCGCAAGGCATCGGTAAACAGCGAGAACGCGGTCACCAGCACGGCCATGGCAAAGGCGGCGGCGGTCAGCTGCCACCACTTGCCGAGGATCAGTTCGTTCTGCGCCTCGTTCAGCATGCTGCCCCACGACACCACCCCGACCGGCACGCCGAAGCCGAGGAAGGACAGGATCACCTCGGCCTTGATGAAGCCGACCACCAGGATCGACAGCTGCACCAGCGCCACGTGGCTGACGTTGGGGAAAATATGCGAGAACATCTTGCGCCAGGTGGAGGCGCCGATGGCGTCGGCCGCCATCACGTATTCGCGCCCCTTGTGCTTCATGTACTCGGCGCGGATCAGGCGGTACGGCCCGGTCCAGCCGGTCAGCCCGAGGATCAGCACGATGGTGGCGACGCCCTTTTGCTGCAGCACCGCGGCCACCGTCAGGATCATCAGGATCGACGGGATCGAGGTGAAGATACTGTAGAACCAGTTGAACAGGTCGTCCACCAGCCCGCCGTAATAGCCCGACACCGCGCCGAACAGGGTGCCCAGGGTGACCGCCAGCAAGGCCGCGACCAGGCCCACCACGATCGAGGTTTCGCCGCCCTTGACGGTTTTCTTGATGATGTCGTGGCCCCACTTGTCGGCGCCGAACGGCAGCGTCTCGCGGCGCGCCACGGCCGCCGCCGCGCCGCCGGGCGTGCCGTTGCGCAGTTCTGCCAGCTCGTCGGCGAGCGGATCGATCACCCCGTGCATGTCGAGCGCGGCCGGGGCGCCCTGCCCCAGCTGGGCGCGGATCGCCTGGATGTCGGCGGCCAGCGGGTCGAAGGCGTTGTCCGGCACCGCCGCGCCAGGCGCGGGCGGGGCCTTGGCGGCCAGCCCGCCGGCCGGCCCGGCGAACCAAGGCGGCGCGTAGTTGACGCCGACTTCTTCTTCCCAGTCCGCCACGATCAGGCCGGCCGAGGACAGCACCAGCATGGCGAGGAACAGCGCCACCACGGCCAGCGACACCATCGCGACCTTGTCGCCGCGCAGGCGGCGCCAGGCCAGCGCCCACAAGCCGGGCGAAGTTGCTTGATTGGTCATTTGCTCGGTCATCCTTTTCGGATCAGGAAAGTTGAACGCGCGGATCGACGGCCTGGTACATCAGGTCGGTCAGCAGGTTGAAGATCATGGTGGCGGCGGCCACGTACACGGTGATCGCCTTGATCACCGGGAAATCGCTGCGCTCGACCGCGAGGATCACTTCGCGCCCGATGCCGGGGATGCCGAAGAAGCGCTCGAGCAGGAAGGCGCCGATCAGCAGCGCCGGCAGGTTCGACATGACGTGGGTGATGATCGGGATCGAGGCGTTGCGCAGCACGTGCACCCACATGATGCGGCGCTCGCCCAGGCCCTTGGCGCGCGCGGTGCGCACGTAGTCCTGGTTGGCCTCGTCGAGCACGAAGCTGCGGTACAGGCGCAGGGTCGGGGCGATCGACACGGCCAGTCCGATCAGGATCGGCAAGGTCGAATAGCGCAACAGGTTCTCGCCGAAATGCTCGCCCCAGCCCTGCACCGGGAACAGCCCCAGCTTGTAGGCGAAGCCGTACTGGAACACGATGATGTAGACCAGGATGCTGATCGACATGCCGACGGTGCAGGCGATCATCACCGCGCGGTCGGTCAGCGAGCCGCGCACGAAGGCGATCGCCAGCGCCAGCGCGACGCCGAAGAAGGTCTCGAGGATGGTCAGCGGGATCAGCACCGTCAGCGAGGGTCCGAGCCGGGTCGAAATGATGCGCGACACCGATTCGCCGGTGGCCCAGGAGTTGCCGAAATCGAAGGTGACGATCTGCTTGACGAAAATGCCGAGCTGCACGTAGTACGGCTGGTCGACCCCGAGCTGCTTGCGGATGTTGGCGATCGCCTCGGCGTTCGACATCTTGCCGGCCAGGATGTAGGCCGGGTCGCCGCCGACCCAATTGAACAGCACGAACACCAGCACGACCACGCCGGCCATGGTCGGCAGCATCTGCCACAGGCGGCGCAGGATATAGGCAAACATGATGGATGCTCCGTTTTCTAAAAATGTTTCAATCACGCCGCGGGAAGAAAACCGGGGTCAGACCTAGCTCTGACCCCGGTCTGACCCCGGCGCTGCTCATTTGGCCGGGTCGAGATCGATGTACTGCCATTCCTGCTTCAGGATCGGGTGCTTCTTGTAGCCCATCACCTTCGGCTGGGCCAGCATGTTGCGGTAGCGCGCATACCCCATCCGGGCGGCGCCGATCACTTCGATGCGGCGCGCCATCTGGTGGTACAGCGCGTCGCGCTCGGGTCCGGCTTGCATCTTCTGGGTCTGCGCGTACAGCAGGTCGAAGGTGGGATCGGCCAGGCAACCGGCGTTATTCTGGTGCACGTTGGGGCCGTAGTACAGTTGCATGAAGTTGTCGCCGTCGGGGTAGTCCGCCACCCACTGGTAGTTGCGGGTCTGCACCTTGCACAGCGTTTCGGCCTTCAGCAGGTCGCTGAAAATCATCCGCTCGCTGACCATGCGAATGCCGATCGAGGTGTAGGTCTTGCGCCACACCTCGGCCTGCAAGACGCCGCTGGCCTCGTTGCGCGAGACATAACGGACCACCAGCGGCTTGCCGTCGGGCAGCGTGCGCCAGCCATCCTTGCCCTTCTTATAGCCGAAGCGGTCGAGCAGGCGGTTGGCCAGCGCCGGATCGTATTGCAGCAGGCTCCTGTAGGCCGGGTCGTGTCCCACCACGCCGGGCGGAACGGGAAAGTCGATACGCTCGGCCTGGCCGTTCCAGACGATCGCGATTTCCTCGTCGATGTTGTGGGCGATCGCGATGGCGCGCCGCAGCGCGATTTTCTCCTTCGCCATGCCGCCCAGCACCGGGTCCTGCATGTTCCAGTAGTAATAGGTCACTTCCGGGTCCATCAGGCGCGACAACTGCACGCCCTTGGCCGCCAGTTCCGGCCGCAGCTTGCCGTTCAACAGCGCCTTCGGCGCCAGCGGGCCGTCCAGCCAGAACAGGTCGGCGCCGCCGCTCTGGAACGACAGCCAGCGCGACTGGTCTTCCACCATCACCGAAATTTCCACCCGCCCGATCTGGGGAATCCGCTTGCCCTTCATCTGCGCGATGATGCGCTGGTCGTCCGGCGTGCCGTCGCCCTTGAAGTCCCAGGTCTCCAGCAGGTGGTCGGGATTGCGCTCGAGCACGATGCGGTTGCCGCGCACCCACTGCCCCAGCTTGTAATGGCCAGTGCCGACCGGATGGGCCGACACTTCGCCCTTGGCGTCGCCGTAGGCGGCCACCACTTCGCGCGCCAGCGCCGAGGTCGGCTCATGGGCCAGGATCATGCCCAGGTTGAAGTCGGTCTTGAGCAGGTGGATGCGCAGCGTGTACGGGTCGACCAGCTCGAAGCCTTCGACCCTGGCGTCGTAGTCGAAGCGGCCGCTCTTCTTTGCGTCCGCGGCCAGTTGGTCGAGGCCGGCCACCTTGCCCTCGAACAGCCAGGCGTGCGGCGAGGCCAGTTTCGGGTCGAACAGCCGCTTCCAGGAATACACGTAGTCGGCCATGGTCAATTCGCGCCGGCGGCCCTTGAAGGCGGGGTCGGGCGAAAACAGGATGCCGCGCTTGAGGCGGATCGTGTAGGTCTTGCCGTCGGCCGACACCTCGGGCAGCGCGGCCGCCGCCAGCGGTGCCAGGGCGGCCGGGCGCGCCAGGTAGTCGTAGGTGTACAGCGTCTCGAAAATTGCCTGCAGCACATGGGCGGAGTACAGGTCGCGCGCGACCGCCGGGTCGAAACCGGTCTCGGCGGCCGGAATGATGTAGCGCAGCGTTTTCACCGGCTCGGCGGCGTGCGCCGGGATGGCGCCCAGCAGGCCGAGGCACAGCAGCAGCGTAGCCCAGGGGGTTTTCATCGACGAGTTTCCTTCGCGCGCAGGCGGGGCCAAAAAAGGCGTAACGATAGCGCATATTTGCCCCTGCTTGGCGGCAATTCAGGATTAATCAAGGCTTCACCANNTCGCGTCGGCGGCGTCGCGATTGGCCTGCGCGCCCGGGCGCAGCGCGTGCAACGCCCCGCCCGCGAATGACGCATTGCAACATTCCGAGCCGCGCGGGACCCGGTCCGCGGCAAAACTGTTGTATCGCCACAAAATCATCCACGGCTCGGCATTGACACCGGGACAGCCCGGTGGTCAGATGTGGGCGCTTGAAATATGCCCTATCTAAAATCTGTATGTATGGCGATTGACAGCACGCTTTTCTCGACCATGCGCAGGATGTTCATGCTTTTAATTGCATTAAAAGCAAATATACATACGCATGGTCGTGTGTTCTTAACCACGTAATTCTCTGGAGTCAACATGTTCAAAAAAACAGCCCTGGCGCAAGCGGTATCGCTCGCCGTAGCGGCACTGTCGCTGGCGCAGCCGGCCTTCGCGCAGGACGCCNNGAAACCGCCTCGCCGGTCCAGATCATCAGCCGCGAAGACCTCGCCAAGTCCGGCAAGGGCACCGTCGCCGAGTATCTGCAGACCCTGACCGCCGACGGCGCAGGTTCGCTGCCTACCGGTTTCGGCAACGGTTTTGCCGCCGGCTCCACCGCGATCTCGCTGCGTGGCCTGGGCGCGACCTCGACCCTGGTGCTGTTGAACGGGCGCCGCATGGCGCCGTTCGCGCGGGCCGACGACGGCCAGAAGAGCTTCACCGACCTGTCGACCATCCCGATGGAAGCGGTCGAGCGCATCGAAGTGCTGAAAGACGGCGCCTCCTCGACCTACGGCGCGGACGCAATCGCCGGCGTGGTCAACATCATCCTGCGCAAGGACTTCACCGGCATGGTCGCCAAGCTGACGGCCGGCATCTCGGGCGACCGCGACGGCCAGACCCGCAAGGGATCGCTGACCTGGGGCAAGGGCAACCTGGCCACCGACGGCTTCAACGTGCTGGTCAATGCCGAGCTGTACTCGAACAGTGAACTGCTCAACAAGGACCGCGCCGGCCGCGAATGGATCGGCCACGGCGACATCCGTCCTTGGGGCTACGCGCAGAACACCCAGTTCGCTGGCGGCGCGATCACCCCGGGCGCATCCGGCGCCACCCCGACCGGCGCGCTGCGCAATCCGGCCACCAACAACTACGTCTCGCTGCCGGGCTGTTCGCAGTTCTCCGTCACCGTCGCGCAAGACCCGAACGGCGGCTGCCTGTGGTACCAGGACCAGTTCCGCTCGATGCAGCCACAGATCGACGGCGCCAACCTGTACGCCCGCGGCGCGCTGAACATCAACGCCGACCTGCAGGTCTACGCCGAAGCCGGCCTGTCCAAGCGCGACACCTCGTTCACGCTGATCCCGCCGTCGATCACCCCGACCGTGGCGTTCCCGCCGAACGCGGCCTTCCCGACCGGCGTGATCAACTACGGTTCCGGCGCCGGCACCACCATCCAGCTGGCCGCCAACCACCCGCAGAACCCGTACGGCGTGCCGGTGCGCGTGCGCTACGCCGCGTTCGACGTGGGCCCAAGCACCCGCTCGGTCGACAACGAATTCAACCGCTTCGTGATCGGCGCCAAGGGTTCGGCGATGGGCTGGGATTTCGATACCGCCTACGTGCACTCGGAGTCCAAGCTCGACCTGGCCTACAGCAACATGCTGAACATGAACGTGCTGAAAGACGCGCTGGGCAATGCGGCCAGCCCGTACTTCCCGTACTACCTCGGCACCCAGGCCAGCAAGAATCCTGCTTCGCTGTACGCCGCCATGGTGCGCACCGCGACCTCGCACTCGTCGACCAAGATCGACATCATCGACTTCAAGGCTTCGCGTGAACTGTTCGACCTGCCGGGCGGCGCGCTCGCGCTGGCGGTCGGCGCCGAGCATCGCCGCGAAAAGCTCGACAACCCATCGCTGTCGGGCACCGAAAACGGTTCGATCAACGCCAGCTACGTGGCAGCCAAGGGCGACGAAAAAATCTCCGCGGTGTTCCTCGAAGTTGTCGCTCCGGTCATCAAGACGGTCGAACTGAACGCTGCGCTGCGTTACGACAAGTATTCGAATTTCTCGTCGACCACGCCGAAGCTGGGCGCCAAGTGGACCCCGGTCAAGACGTTCGCGTTGCGCGGTACGTACTCGGAAGGTTTCCGCGCTCCAGGCCCTGCCGAGAGCGGCGTCGACAGCCAGAGCACCGGTAACGCTCCAGTGATGGATCCGATCCGCTGCCCGGGCGGCAAGCCACGCGGCAACGCCACCCTGGCCGATTGCAGCATCTCGATCGGCGCTGTCAAGGTCGGCAACCCGAACCTGCAGCCGGAAACCTCGAAAGGCTACACCCTCGGCCTGGTCTGGGATCCGCTGGCGAACACCAGCTTCTCGCTGGACGGCTGGAAGATCAAGCGTTCCAACGAGATCAACCCGCTGCCGTACGTCGATGCTGCCGCGTTGCCGACCGCAATTCGCGCCGACAACAACATCGTCGAAAATGGCGTGACGATCCCGAACACCGGCACCCTGCTGCTGTCGAAGGCGCCTTACCAGAATTCGAGCTTCACCGAAATCAAGGGTATCGACCTGGACATCAAGCAGCGCATCAAGCTGGGCGACTACGGCCGCGGCACGATCGGCCTGACCTGGACGCACATCGCTTCCTGGCTGCGTGCCGAATCGGCGACCAAGACGTTCCAGTTCGCCGGCACCCACGGCAACTGCGACACCTCGAACTGCGCCGGCACCCCGAAGGACAAGATCAGCATGGTTGCTGGCTGGGACATGAATGCATGGAACCTGACCGCCACGGTCAACTACCGCGCCGACATGAAAAACACGCCGTATGAAGGCGCGGTATGCGCATCGCAGTTCGCCAACGGCACCCCGGCTCCGGCCGGTTGCAAACTGGCATCGTTCACCACCGTGGACCTGTCGGCGCGCTACAACATGTCGAAGAACCTGCAGCTGTTCGGCTCGATCACCAACCTGTTCGACAAGGTGGCACCGCTCGATCCGTTCACCTACGGCGGCATGAGCTACAACCCGATGGACGCGAGCGGCGCGATTGGCCGTTACCTGAAGGTTGGCGCACGCTACCAGTTCTAAGTTCCTGAACCGGTGACACAGGGGGCGATGAGCGATCATCGCCCCTTTTTCATTGGCGCCCGCAGCGCGAAAACGGCAAGGAAACAAAAAAGGCGAACCGCGGTTCGCCTTTTTTTCCCCGCCGCCCGCCGTCAGTCTTGTTTCAGGCGGCGCTGGCGTACCGCCTGGGCCAGCCCTTCGAGCACCTGCACGCTCTGCTCCCAGTCGATGCAGCCGTCGGTCACCGACTGGCCGTACACCAGCTCCTTGCCGGGCACCAGGTCCTGGCGCCCCGCCACCAGGTGCGACTCGACCATCACGCCGACGATCCGGTCGTCGCCGCCCGCCACCTGGGCGGCGATGTCGGCGCACACCGGGATCTGGTTCTCGGGCTTCTTCGAGCTGTTCGCATGCGAGGCGTCGATCATCAGGCGCGCCGCCAGGCCTTGCGACGCCATCTGGCGGCAGGCTTCCTCGACGCTGGCCGCGTCGTAGTTCGGCGCTTTGCCGCCGCGCAGGATGATGTGGCAGTCCTCGTTGCCGTTGGTCGACACGATCGCCGAGTGGCCGCCCTTGGTCACCGACAGGAAATGGTGCGGCTGCGAGGCCGCCTTGATCGCTTCGACCGCGATCTTGATGTTGCCGTCGGTGCCGTTCTTGAAGCCGACCGGACACGACAGCCCGGACGCCAGCTCGCGGTGTACCTGCGACTCGGTGGTGCGGGCGCCGATCGCGCCCCAGCTGATCAGGTCGGCGATATATTGCGGACTGATCACGTCGAGGAATTCGGTGCCGGCCGGCAGCCCCAGCTCGTTGATGTCGCGCAGCAGTTCGCGCGCCATGCGCAGGCCGTCGTTGATGCGGAAGCTGTTGTCCATGTACGGGTCGTTGATCAGGCCCTTCCAGCCGACCGTGGTGCGCGGCTTTTCGAAATACACGCGCATGACGATTTCGAGGTCGCCGGCAAAGCGCCGCCGCTCGCCCGCCAGCCGCTGCGCATATTCCATCGCCGCGCGCGTGTCGTGGATCGAACAGGGGCCGATCACCACCATCAGCCGGTCGTCCTGGCCGTGCAGGATGCGGTGCAGCGCCACGCGCGCCGCGGCCGCGGTCTGGGCCGCCGCCTCGCTGCACGCAAACTCGCGGATCAGGTGCGAGGGCGGCGTCAGTTCCTTCATTTCGCGGATGCGTAGATCGTCGGTGCGGGGCATGCGGTTCTCCGTTTTCAAGGTTGCTGGTGTGCCGGGATAAAAAAAAACCGCCATCGCTGGCGGTGTTTCGAAGTTTTGCTGGATCTGGTTCTTGCTGTTGCGTGAACCTGCCGCTACTCCACCGCCGTTGGGCTGGAATCGCTAAAGTAAAAATGGCAGCTAAAAAACATTACGCAGTGCATGGCAGGATCCGAAATCGTTTGAACGACTATAGCAACAATTGGCGCCGCTTGGCAAGCGCTTTGTCCGGCGAACCCGCAGCGCCCGATCCGCAAGCAGGTTGCGCCGATCCGACACAGCAGCGCTGCACGCGGCGACGATTGATCCAGATCAGCCGCATCGCCGCAACGAATGCAAGACTTTGACCCCTACACCCAGCCAGATTCGCGCAGTGTGCTTAACCATGGGCAAGCATTCCTCGTGGATTGATTGGGCTGGATCAACATTCATGCATTCCCGACCTCGCCAGGCCAGCGATGCGGGCTGCGATTGCCATTTATCCTTGGAGTTCGACATGAAAGAAACCGTCTTGTCCCGTTCAATGCGCCGTATCTTCGCCGGCGCCGCCGCCGGAATCGGCTTGTTGGCCCCGGCCGTGCAAGCCCAGGAACAGGCTCGGCAGCCTGTCGCCCGGGTCGAAATCACCGGTTCGAATATCCGCCGGGCGCAAGCGGAAACCGCCTCGGCGGTGCAGACCCTGAACCGGGCCGACATCGAGAAATCGGGCCGCAGCACGGTCGCCGAGCTGCTGCAAACGCTGGCGGTCGACAACCAGGGTTCGGTGCCGACCAGTTTCGGCGGCGGCTTCGCCCAGGGCGCCTCCGGCATCTCGCTGCGCGGCCTCGGTTCGGCCTCGACCCTGGTGCTGATCAACGGGCGCCGGGTCGCGCCCTACGGCCTGGCCGACGACGGCCAGAAGGTATTTGCCGACCTCAACATCATTCCGGCCGAGGCGGTCGAGCGGGTCGAAATCCTCAAGGACGGCGCCTCGGCCATCTACGGCTCGGACGCCATCGCCGGCGTGCTCAACGTCATCTTGCGCAAGGATTTCCAGGGCACCACCGTGAAAGCCAACTACGGCAAGGCCGGCGACTGGGACGGGCGCGATGCGCGCCTGGCCATCACCCACGGCGTGGGCAGCCTCGACGACGACCGCTACAACCTGCTGTTCAGCCTGGAATTCGGCGGCAAGCGCGAAGTCTGGAACCGCGACCGCAACGACCGCCGCCAGGTCGGCCGCGGCGACCTGCGCGAGTTCGGCTTCAGCGCCCAGGAAGCGCTCGGCGGCACCGGCGCCATCACCTCCAGCAACGCGGCCGGCAACGCCATCAACGGCAACGTGCGCAACCCGCTCACGCTCGACTACTACAACCGCGGCAACCCGGCCGGGGTCGGCTTCACGCGCAGCTTCCCGGCGGCCGCGTGCGGCAACTTCACCAGCCATCCGCAGGGCGACCCCGGCGGCGGCTGCCTGATCGACGCCCAGCAGCAGTATCAGCAGATCCAGCCGCGGCAGAATTCCTACAACCTGTTCGGGCGCGGCACCTTCCAGATCAAGCCGCAGTTGCAGGGCTACGCCGAAATGAATTACTACTGGACCGAATCGGCCTCGTCGACCACGCCGTCGGCGCTGAGTTCGTCGGTCGGATATCCCGGCGGACCGGTCAGCAATGCCGCCGTGGCGCTCGGCGCGGGCCACTCCGACAACCCCTACTTCGGCACCGCCGCGCGGCTGCGCTACCTGGCCGCCGACGTCGGGCCGCGCACCAGCGCGATCAATTCGAAGTTCGGACGCGCCGTGTTCGGTATCAAGGGCAGCATGGCCGACTGGGAGATCGACAGCGCGCTGCTGTTCTCCGCCAACAAGGTCAACAACAAGCGCACCGGATTCCTGCAGCGCGACGTCACCTTCGCGCTGCTCGACCCGACCCCGGAAAACGTGGCGGCCGCGGCCGGCCGCAGCGCCGCCTATGCCGCGCTGCCGCCCGGCAGCATGTGGCGGATCGCCGAAAATGCCGGGCTCAACTCGCCCGCCGTGTATGCGGCGCTGTCGCCGATGATTTCGAACGACGCCGAAACGCGCATTACCCAGATCGACTTCAAGGGCACGCGCGAATTCGCCCAGGTGCGGCTGCCGGGCGGTCCGCTGGGGGTGGCGCTGGGCGCCGAGTTCCGTCACGAGCGCACCGAGCTGAACCCCACCACCGGTACTGAAATCGGCAACATCATCGGGCTCGGCTTCTCGGCCTATTCGGGCAAGCGCGACGCCACCGCGCTGTACGCCGAAGTGCTGGCGCCGGTGATCAAGTCGGTCGAAGTGTCGGGCGCGCTGCGCTACGACCATTTCTCCGACGTCGGCAACTCGTACACGCCGAAGGTCGGCGTCAAGTGGAACCCGCTGCCCGAACTGGCGCTGCGCAGCACCTTCGCGAAAGGCTTCCGGGCGCCGAGCGCGGCCGAAAACGGGGTCGGCGGGCTGGCCGCCTTCTCGACCGCGGCCGACCCGGTGCGCTGCCAGCTGGGCGTGGAAGCGGCCTGCAACCCGGCGGCGATCGCCATCATCACCTCGCCCAACCCGGCGCTCAGCCCGGAGCGCTCGAAGAGCTGGTCGGCCGGCGCCATCTGGGATCCGCTGCCGCGCACCAGCATTTCGCTGGACTTCTGGCAGATCAAGCGCAAGAACGAGATCAACCAGGAACAGACCGACGCGGCCATCGCGGCCGGCAATATCGCCCGCGATCCGTCCACCGCCACCACCATCCCGGGCGATCCGGGCGCCATCACGGCGGTGCTGGCCAGGTACGTCAACTCGGCCCAGACCAAGGTGCGCGGGGTCGACCTCGATGCGCGCACGGCGCTGAACCTGGGCGGCGGCAACGGCACCCTGGCGATGGACGCGAAGTGGACCCACCTGTTCAAGTGGGAGCGCACCGAGCAGGACGGCTCGCGGCGCGACTTCGCCGGCACCCACGGCAATTGCGATGTCACCAACTGCATCGGCACGCCGGACGACCGGGTCAACCTGGGCGCGACCTGGGACCGCGCGCCGTGGCGCGTCTCGGCCACGGTCAACTACCGCGCGCCGATGAAGAACACGCTGTTCAAGGATGACCCGGACGGCTGCGCGGTACACTTCGCCGACGGGCGCGACGCTCCCGGCGACTGCGAAATCGCTTCGTTCACCACCTTTGACGTCACCGCGCGCTGGAACCTGACTTCGAAGACCGAGTTGTTCGGCACCGTCCAGAACCTGTTCGACAAGGTGGCGCCGCTCGACCCGCTGACCTACGGCGCGACCTCCTACAACCCGCTCGACTACAGCGGCGCGCTGGGACGGTTCTTCAGCGTCGGCCTGCGTCACAAGTTCTGATCGGGGCGCCAGGAATCGTCGGGGCGAGACAACAAGAAGCCCGGAAAGTCCGGGTTTCTTGTTTACCGCATCACGACAACGGCAGGGTCCTTCCCCCCATCGCGGGCGAAAAAAAGCCCGGCATCCCGGGCTCTTCCATTCTCAAACCAGGTCCGGATCAGGCGGTGCCGCCGACCGTCACATCCTCGATCCGCAGGGTCGGCTGGCCCACGCCCACCGGCACGCTCTGGCCCTCCTTGCCGCACACGCCCACCCCCGAATCGAGGCGCATGTCGTTGCCGATCATCGAGACCCGGTTCAGCACGTCGGGCCCGTTGCCGATCAGGGTGGCGCCCTTGACCGGATAGGTCACCTTGCCGTTTTCGATCATGTACGCTTCGCTGGCCGAGAACACGAACTTGCCGTTGGTGATGTCGACCTGGCCGCCGCCGAAATTGACCGCGTACAGGCCGTTCTTGACCGACGCGATGATTTCCGCCGGGTCCTTGTCGCCGCCCAGCATGTAGGTGTTGGTCATGCGCGGCATCGGCAGGTGGGCGAACGATTCGCGCCGCGCGTTGCCGGTCACCGGCATCTTCATCAGGCGCGCGTTCATGGTGTCCTGGATGTAGCCTTTCAGGATGCCGTCTTCGATCAGGGTGGTGCACTGGGTCGGGTTGCCCTCGTCGTCGATGTTGAGCGAGCCGCGCCGGTTGGCCAGGGTGCCATCGTCGACCACGGTGACGCCCTTGGCCGCCACGCGTTCGCCGATGCGGCCGGAAAACGCCGACGAGCCCTTGCGGTTGAAGTCGCCCTCGAGGCCGTGCCCGATCGCCTCGTGCAGCAACACGCCCGGCCAGCCCGGCCCCAGCACGATGGTCATCGGCCCGGCCGGCGCCGCGCGCGCGTCCAGGTTGACCAGCGCCGCCTTGACCGCCTCGGTGGCGTACTGCTCGAGGATGGTGTCGTCGAAATACGCATAGTTGTAGCGCCCGCCGCCGCCCGAGGAACCCATCTCGCGCCGCCCGTCCTGCTCGACGATGACGGTCACCGAGACGCGCACCAGCGGCCGGATGTCGGCCGCCAGCACGCCGTCGCTGCGCACCACCAGCACCACGTCGTATTCGCCGGCCAGCCCGGCCATCACCTGCACCACGCGCGGGTCCTTGGCGCGGGCCATTTTCTCGACCCGCTCGAGCAGCTTGACCTTGGCGGTCGCGTCCAGCGATTCGAGCGGGTCGTTGGGCAGGTACAGCGAACGACCGCCGGTCGCGCGGGTGGCGCCGGCGATCTTGATCTTGCCGTTGCCGACCCGCGCGATGGTGCGGGTGGCGGCGGCCGCTTCCAGCAGCGCGGCCTCGGAGATTTCATCGGAGTACGAAAACGCGGTCTTGTCGCCCGAGATCGCGCGCACGCCGACCCCCTGGTCGATCGAGAAGCTGCCGGTCTTGACGATGCCTTCTTCCAGGCTCCAGCCTTCGCTCTTGGTAAATTGGAAATACAGGTCCGCGTAGTCGACCTTGTGCGTAAACATCGTCCCGAGGGCTTTCAGCAGCTTGCCTTCGTCCAGCCCGAAAGGGGTCAGCAGCACGTCGCGCGCCACGGCCAGGGTCGACAGGTTCGGTTCAAATGGAGTCATTGTGCAGGTCTTTCAGTGGTGATGCAGGCATTGTGCCATAGACAGCTTGTTCGCACCGGCTCACAGCCGGCGATGCTTGAGCGCAGGCAGGCTTTCGCGCACGCCGGCCAGGAAGTCGGAGTCGATGATGCCGCTGACGACGCCCCCGCCCTCTTCCAGCAGCGCCTTGACTTCGCCCCACGGGTCGACCAGCATGCTGTGGCCGAAGGTGCGCCGGCCGTTCCGGTGCAGCCCGCCTTGGGCCGCGGCCAGCACGTAGCACTGGTTTTCGATGGCGCGCGCGCGCAGCAGCACTTCCCAGTGCGCGCTGCCGGTGGTGTAGGTGAAGGCGGCCGGCACCACGATCAGGGCGCATTCGCCCATCGCCCGGTACAGCTCGGGAAAGCGCAGGTCGTAGCAGACCGACAGGCCGACCCGCCCGAACGGCGCCTCGAAGCTGCCGACCGTCGCGCCCGGCACGATGGTGCGCGCCTCGTCGTACGCTTCGTCGCCCTTGTTGAAGCCGAACAGGTGGATCTTGTCGTAGCGCCCGGCCGGCGCGCCGTCGGGGCCGTACACCAGGGTGGTGTTGAGGACCCGGCCGGCGTCGTTCGACACCAGCGGCAGGGTGCCGCCGACCAGCCAGATCCGGTGTTCGCGCGCGGTCTGCGCCATGAAATCCTGGATCGGCCCGCGCCCGGGCTGCTCGGCGTGGCCGACCTTGTCGCTGTCGCTCATGCCCATGATGGGCCAGTATTCGGGCAGGCTGACCAGCGCCGCGCCGGTGGCCGCGGCCTGGGCTACCAGGCGGCGCGCGCTGTCGATGTTTTCCGCCACGTCGGGGGTCGAGACCATCTGGATTGCCGCCACTGTCGTCATGTTGCCGCTCCTATTTTTGGATGGCCGCCGCGGGCAGCGGCGTCCGATGGTCGAGCTTGGTGATCACCGGCGCCTTCCACGGCCCGGTGATCCGCATCTGGTAGGTCAGCGCCTTCATCATCGGCGCGCGCAGGAACAGCTGCGCCAGGAAGCTGCCCAGGCCGATGACCGGGTTGACCGCCAGCGCATACACCAGCGGCCCGGTGCCGAGGTTAAATTCGGGAATCACCACCACATGCAGGTTGGTCGATTCGTTGGCGATGTCGGCGGTGCCGTCCATCAGCACGGTCGCCGCCACCCCGTGCATGCGCAGGTTGTCGGTTTTCAGCACGCCTTTCGCGATGACGGCGGTGGCACTGATGCCGTCGAACGCCAGCCCTTCCGAAAACACGTCGTGGAAATCGAGCTTGAGCAGGCGCGGCAGGGCCTGCAGGCTGAGCACGCCGAGCAGCTTGGCCGCGCCCGGATCCTGCTTGAGGAACTGGCCCGCTTCGACGTTCATCTGGATCTGCCCCGACAGGCTCGGGATGTCGAGCGAATACGGCAGGCCGCTCCAGGCGATGTCGCCGGCCAGCTTGCCTTTTCCGCGGCGCAGCGTCTCGGGGAAGCCGAAGCGGTCCAGCAGGCGCCCGGCGTCGGCGATGTCGATCGTGAAGTTCAGCGCGGTGTTGCTCTTGCCGTCCTTGTGCACCCACTTGCCGGTCGCCTTCAGGTCGCCGTCCGGGTTGGCCAGCGACAGCCGGTTGATGCGCCACTCGCGCCCGGCCAGCGCCTTTTCGTTGCTGGCGACCAGCTCGAGCCGGCCCAGCTGCTTGTTGAACAGTTCGAAGCGCTCGGCCACGATGTCGAGCGCGGGGATCGAGGCGGCCCCGCTCTTGCTGCTTTCGAGCAGGTCCTTGACCTCGGCCTCGGCCGATTCCGGGATGATCAGCGAGGCCAGCCGCGCGGTCACCTTGCCCAGCCCCTGGCCGCTGGGGCCCTCGTTCCAGGTCACGTAGCCGGAGGCCTGGCGCGAATCGATGCTGGCCTGCCAGCTGCCCTTCTGGTGCGAGGCGCCCACCACCACGTTGTCGAGCTTGCGCTCGCCGATAATCAGTTCGCCGGCGCGCGCCGCCATCACGTCCGGCACCACGTACTGGGCCAGGCCAGTGACCGCCGGCGCCGCCGGATCCGGGTTCGCCGCCGGGCCCGGCCCGGCCACCGCGCCGCCGAGCGCGACCCATTGGTCGACGTTGAGCGACTTCATGTTGACGTTGACCATCACCCCGCTGTCGGGCTCGGGCGCCGGTACGTTGACCCCGATTCCGCCGCGCAGCACGCTCCACGGGCCGCGTCCCTGGCGCTGGCGCTGGTAGCGCGCCGCGATGGCCGCGCCGAGCGTGAGGCGGATCTCGTCGCGCGCCAGGCCGGTCTCGCTGGTGGCGGCGCTGCTGAGCAGGAAATGCAGCGGCATGCTGTCGGCGGCCGCCTTCCTGGCGGGCGCCGGGAAGCCCAGCTCCAGCCCGGCCAGGGTCGAGTCGACCGTCACCTCGAGCTTGTGGTCCTTGACCTGCACCGCGCCGCTGTAGCGGGTCGCGCCGTTGAAGTGGCCGGCCAGCCGCTGCATGGCGGGCGCCGGCCAGGTCTTGCGCATGCCGTCGGCCGTCATGGTGCCGGCCAGCTTGATCAGGATCGCGCCGTCGCGCTGGGTGCCGCCGGTCAGCGCCAGCGGTCCGCCCATGAAGCTGGCGCCGACCCCGTTCAGGTTCACGCCGCGCTCGTTGAATTCGATCTTGCCGAGCGCGGCCTGGAGCGGCGGCAGTTCGTCGAACAGCACGATGTCGTTGTGCATCAGTTGCAGGGTGCCCTGGACCTTGGTCTCGTGCAGCCGGGCCAGCGGCAGGCGCAGCTTCAGGCCCAGGCGCGCATTGGCGGAGGCCTTGGCGTCTTCGGTGAAATGGCCGATCCAGTCGAGCACCGGGCTGGCCGCGAGGTAGCGCAGGAACTCCTGCAGCGGGCCGGCGGCGCTGCCGTCGATGTCGAGCTGCATGTCGTGCGACAGCAGGTCCGGCACCACCGCCTTCACGTCGACCAGCCCGACCCCCAGCGTGGTGGCCGTGGCGGCCTTGATTTCCATGCGCGCGCGCTCGAACAGGATGCTGCCCTTGATCCGTTCGGCCTGCGGCCACAGGGGCGACTTGCCGTCCTTGGCGGGACGCCCGGGCGTGTAGTTCAGCTTGCCGTTCTCGATGCGGCCGGCGACCCGGAACTCGCCGCGCGCGCGTTCGGCCGCATTGTCGGCGCGGAACGGGAACTGCGACAACTCGCCGCGCAGGCGCACCGTCACGTCCTCGGCCGAGCCGTCCTCGAGCGCGCCGGCCAGCCAGGCGCGCAGGTTGGGCGGGGTCTGCAGCGGCAGGTAGCGGTCGACGCTGTTGAGCTGGAAGCCGTCCAGCTTGCCGTGCAGGTCGACCGTGCCGAGTCCCTTGCCCGTTTCGAGCGGCATCAGGTGGGTGCCGGCCAGCGAACCGGTGAACCGGCCCTGCACGAAACTGAGCGACTCGAGCTGCAGCGCCAGCTGCTCGCCCTTCGGGTAGGACCAGCGCGCCTGCATCTTGAACTGGTCGAACGGCATGGCCGGGTCGGCGAACCATTTGGGCAGTTGCAGCACCAGCTTGTCCGAATCGAGCGTGATGGTGCCGCCCTTGTCGCTGGCGTCGAGCGCGCCGCTCAGGTTGTCGAAACCGGGAATCGCCGGCATCGCCGCCACCGCGTCGCTGGCGGCCGTCTTCGGCCGGGCCGGATGGGGCGGCTGCGCCTTCAGGCCGAGCCCGGCCACCTTGCCCTTGACCCGGTAGGTCGAGATCGCCGGGTACTTGCCTTCCCACTCGGCCGAAAAGTCGAGCAGCTTGCCGCGCGGCGCGAAGTCGGCCAGCATGGCGCGCTTGGTCGGATTGATCGGCAGTTGCTCGGCCAGTTGGGCCAGCGTCGCCAGGTCGAGCGCGCGCGCGCTGATCACGACCTTTTCGGGCTTGCCGTTGCGCGCCGGGGTAAACGATTCGGTCAGCGTGGTCGGCGGCAGCGTCAGGCCGTCGTGCGTGACGATGGAAAAATTGTCCAGCATGACGCTGTGGCCGTGTGCGCCGAAGGTCGGGGTGCCCTCCTCGATGCCGGCGCTGAACTCCTCGCGCGCCGACAGGCGCCCGCTGACGCGCGCCAGGTCGAGCTGCGGCAGGTCCTTGCCGAGCCGGGCGCTGACGCCCGACAGCGCGACGTCGGCGGTGAAGCCGGCCAGCTTGGCATGGTCGAGCGTGAGCCAGGCCCGCACCGAGCCCTTGCCCTGGCTCAGCTGGAACGGATAGTCGACGTACTGCTTCCAGCCGGCCAGATCGGTGTCGCGCAGGTCGGCGTACAGCTCGCCCTTCCACAGCGAAATATCGGCGGCGCTGGCGGCGAACGGCGGATTGGTGAAGTCGGCGCGCACCTCGAACGGCCCGGCCAGGCTGGCCGGCGGGGTCGCCCGCAGCGCGAAGCGGTGCCGGTTCCAGTGGTTGATCAGGACCAGGTTGAGGTTCTCGAGCGCCAGTTCGGGCGCCCCGCGCTGCTGGTCGGTCCAGCGCAGCTGGCCTTCGCGGATCACGATCTGGCGCTGGCGCAGCACCCAGTCGTTCGGCTTGGCGCCGGCCGGTCCCAGCAGCGCGATGCCGGCCACGGTCAGCTTGCCGTCGGCTTCGCGCCGCACGTCGAGCGAGGGCCGGATGATGTCGAGCGTCTCGAAGCGCGCTTCGCCGGCCAGCAGGGTCCACCACCCCAGGGTGGCCGACACGCTCGGCAGGGACAGCGCGGCGCGGCCCTGGGCGTCGCGCAGCACCACGTCGCCCAGGAACAGGTTCGGGCGCAGGCCCTCCCACGAGGCGTAAATGCGGGCGATCGAAACCTGGCTGCCGAGCGCCTTGCCGGCCATCCGTTCGAGGTCGCCCTTGTAGTAGTCGATGTTGGGCAGGATCGCGTAGCGCAGCATCAGGAACAGGATCGCGAACGCGAAATAGGCCAGCAGCGCCAGCTTGACGGTGAAGCCGAGGATGTGATGCGAGGCCCGGTTGCAGATGCGGTAGGCCGCACGCACCCTGCGCCAGCGCTCTGCCAGCGGCAGGTGGGCGGTGACGGCCTCGGTTTCCGGGTTCTGCATCAATTGGCTGATAATCGGCTCGCGGTCAAGAAAACATGAAATAACGGAGCGCTTGCGCCAACGCCGCCGCCTGCCTTACCATCGTGCTGACCCAAGAATGGCGGGCGGCCCAATTCTACCGCATAGCACGCCGTCCCGAAGCCCCCTTTCACTCTGCCGGACCGATTCCATGCACCCAGCTTCCCAAGCCCTGTCGTCGCGCTTTTACCAACGCTGGCTTGCCGCCGACCCGGCCCGCGCCGGCCAGGTCGAGGCCCTGTCCCGATTATCGCTCGATCGGCTCGATCTGGGCGCTGCGCTGGCGCGCGAGGGCGCGGCGCCGGACGCGCGCGACCTGCCCCTGCCGCGCGCCATGCGGCGCCTGCGCAACCTGCTGGTGGCCGCCATCATCCGGCGCGACCTGGACGGCCAGGCCGACCTGGCCGAAGTGGTGGCGGCGATGACCGCGCTGGCCGACTTCGCCATCCGCACCCACCTGGCCGCCCTGATGGACGAGCTGGTAGCGCAGCACGGCATGCCGACCGGGGCCGAATCGGGCCTGCCGCAGCAGATGATGGTGCTGGCCATGGGCAAGCAGGGCGGCGGCGAGCTGAACGTGTCGTCCGACATCGACCTGATCTTCGTCTATCCCGAGGACGGCGACACCGTGGCCGGCGCGCCGGGCCAGCGCGCGCTGTCGAACCACGAATTTTTCGGCCGCCTCGGCAAGAAGCTGATCGCCGCCCTGTCCGAAGTGATCGAGGACGGCTTCACGTTCCGGGTCGACATGGCGCTGCGCCCGAACGGCGCCTCGGGGCCGCTGGTGGCGAGCCTGAACATGGTCGAGAACTACCTGATCGTCCAGGGCCGCGAATGGGAGCGCTACGCCTGGGTCAAGGCGCGCGCGGTGACCGGGCAGCAAGCCGACATCGCCGCGCTGGACGCGATCGTGCGCCCGTTCGTGTTCCGGCGCTACCTCGACTTCGGCGTGATCGACGCGATCCGCACCATGCATGGCCAGATCCGCGCCGAGGTCGAGCGCCAGGAGCGGCTGCATCCGGACCGCAGCAACAACGTCAAGCTGGGGCGCGGCGGGATCCGCGAGATCGAATTCCTGGCCCAGGTGTTCCAGCTGATCCGCGGCGGGCGCGAGGCCGCGCTGCGCGAACGCTCGACCCGCGCCACCCTGCGCGTGCTGGCCGACAAGCAGCTGCTGCCGCCCGAGACGGTCGAACGGCTGCTGGCGTCCTACAGCTTCCTGCGCAACCTCGAGCACCGCCTGCAATACCTGGACGACGCCCAGACCCACACCCTGCCGGCAGGCGAGGCCGACCGGCAAGTGATCGCGCGCATGATGAACCTGCCCGACGTGGCGGCCCTGCTGGCCGCGCTCGACGGCCACCGGCGCTTCGTCGCGGCCCAGTTCGACGCGATCTTCAGCGACAAGAGCGACAAGCCCGGCGACGCCAGCGTCAACCCGCACTCGAGCGACGCCAGCGCCGACCTCGACAACCGGGCCGAGATCGAGGGCCGCCTGGCCGCGCTCGGTTTCGGCGATGCCGCCGGCGCCGCCCAGCGCCTGATGGCCACCTGGCAATCGCCGCGCCTGCTGGCGCTGCCCGAGGCCAGCCGCACCCGCCTGCTGGCGCTGCTCAATGCGGCGCTGCCGCTGATCGCGCGCGTCATCGCCGAGGCCGGCGTGGGCAGCCACGGCGCCACCCTGGCGCGCCTGCTCGATTTTTTCGAGGCGATCGCGCGCCGCTCGGCCTACCTGTCGCTGCTGACCGAATACCCGCATACGCTGGAACGGGTGATCCGCATGATGAACGCCAGCGGCTGGGCCGCCACCTTCCTGGCGCAGCATCCGATCCTGCTCGACGAACTGCTGGACGACCGCGCGCGCGGCGCGGCGCCCGATTGCGCCGCGCTGGCGCTGGAATTGCAGCAGCAGCTCGACGGCGCGGCCGGCGACACCGAACGCCAGATGGACCTGCTGCGCGAAACCCACCACGCGCAACTGTTCCGCCTGCTCGCGCAGGACCTGGCCGGCGAACTGACGGTCGAGCGGCTGGCCGATTACCTGTCGGCGCTGGCCGACCTGATCGTCGCCGCCACCGTCAAAGCGGCCTGGCAGGCGATCGCCACGCGCCACCGGCCCACGCCGAAGTTCGCGGTGATCGCCTACGGCAAGCTGGGCGGCAAGGAACTGGGCTACATCTCCGACCTCGACGTGATTTTCCTGTTCGACGACGACCACCAGGAGGCGCCCGGCAACTACGCCAAGCTGGCGCAGCGCTTCATTACCTGGATGACGGCGCACACTTCGGCCGGCATCCTGTTCGACGTCGACACCGCGCTGCGCCCGGACGGCGCCTCCGGCATGCTGGTGTCGTCGGTGGCCGCGTTCGAGCGCTACCAGGACAGCTCGGCCTGGGTGTGGGAGCACCAGGCGCTCACGCGCGCCCGCTTCTGCGCCGGCGACGCGGCGATCGGCGCGCGATTCGAGGCGATCCGCGAGCAGGTGCTGCGCAAGGACCGCAGCGCCCAGGCCGCCCAGCTGCGCGACGAAGTGCTGAAGATGCGCGCCCGGATGCACGACGCCAATCCGAGCCGCGACGCCCTGTTCGACCTGAAGCAGGATGCGGGCGGCATGATCGACATCGAATTCATGGTGCAGTACCTGGTGCTGCGGCACGCCTGCCAGTATCCGCAGCTGACCGCCAACAGCGGCAACATCGCGCTGCTCAGGCTGTGCGGCGAGCTGGGGCTGATCGACGCCGCACTGGCGGGGGCGGCCGGCGACGCCTACCGCGCGATGCGCAAGCTGCAGCACCAGGTGCGCCTGCAGGGACAGGACAACGCGCGGGTCGAACCGGCGCTGGTGGCGCACCATGCGGCGCAGGTAAGCGCGCTGTGGAAGGCGATCTTCGAAGCCTGAGCGAACCATCAGCACCTTCATCGCGCCCCCAGTCCGAGTCGCATACCGACCAGGTTAGCAGCCGGATGGGCACGGCGTTTGCGCCCCCTCAGCGTGGTGGGGGGAACAAAAAAACGAGAAAAAAAATGGCGGACCGAAGCCCGCCATCCATGGTCAAACAGCCGCTATCAGAACTTCATCGTGGCGCCAAACGTCACGTAACGGCCGACCGCATCGTAATACTGCGGGAACGTATTGCCGCTATTGGTGCTGGTGGTGCCGATCGTGCCGCCGACGATAGGCGCCTTCTTGTTGGCGACGTTGTTGACGCTGACGTTCAGGCGAATCATCTTGCTGACGTTCCAGACAGCGCTCATGTCGACGTAGTTATACGCGTCGATCTTGGCGAACGCCGGCAGGAAGTTGGTGCCGCCCGGCTCTTCGATCACAGCGCTGACATAACGCCAGTTGTAACCGACCGACCAGGCGCCCATCGTCCAGGTGGTGCGCTGGTTGAATTTGCGCTTGTAGTTCGGCGCGCCGCACGCCACGCTGTAATAGCCGAGGCAATCGCGTTCGATCGAGGCCGGGGTCGGGCGGAACTTGTAGCTCTGGACCTGGTTGAAACCACCGCTCAGGTCGATGCTGCCGAACTTCGCATCCATCCCGAACGAGCCTGGGCTCAAACGGTAGGCCACGTTCAGATCGACGCCGCTGGTGTTTTGCGTGCCAAGGTTCGACAGCGCGGTCTGGACGCCCTTCGACTCATTGCCGTTGAAGGTACCGTTGATCGTGTTACGTCCGATCATGCCGCACGAAGCGTTCACCACCAGGCCCGGATTGAGCGCGGTGCTGTAGCAGCCGTCGAGGATGTCGGTGGTGGTCGGGCTGGAGACCGCCTTGTCGATATCGATCTTGTAATAATCGACTGTCAAGGCCAGCTTCGGCACCGGCTCCCACACGAAGCCGATGGTCTTGGTCTTGGCTTCCTCAGGTCCCAGCGCAGGGTTGCCGCCGCCCTGGTTGTTGATCTGGCCCGACGACGGCGCCGGCAGGCTGCCGATCTCGCTTTGCGGCACGCCGGTCAGGCGGCACAGGTTCGACAGGGTGCCGGCGGTGTTCGAGGCCGCCTGATTGATCCTGTTGCCCTGGCACGGATCGACGGCCAGGTTGGACAGGCCGGTCACTACCGGCGCGAACAATTCGTTCACGTTCGGCGCGCGGGTAGCCTTCTGGACCATGCCGCGGAAACGCAGCGACTGGATCGGGGCCCATTCGCCGCCGTACTTCCAGCTGCCGTAGTCCTGCGACTTGCCAGCGGTCGAGAACTCGGTTTGCCGATAGCCCAGCTCCAGGCTGAGGGAGCGCATGAACAGCTTGTCCTTGACCACCGGCACCAGCATTTCGATCGCATATTCCTTGAGCTTGAATGCGCCCGAGCGGTCCGGGGTCGGCGCGCCGGTTCCCAGCACCTCGCCCTGGATCTGCGAGGCCGCGTCCGACTGGGTGTTGGCAGATACCTTGCGCTGCTCGAGCGAGAGCGCCATGGTGACCGGCTGTCCGGCAAACGGGCTGACCAGGCGTTCGCCCAAGTCGCCCGAGAACGACAGTGCGCCGACATCCTGCTGGACCGCTTGCAGCAGCAGTGCGCTCTGGTTGATGAAGCCCAGCTGCGCCGGCGTGATCGAACCTTCGGCGCCGAACACGTTCAACGGGACGCAGCCGTTGGCGGTGTTGACGCAGGTAGTCCGGTTCAGCGCGTTCAGCGCCTGACCCACCTTCGCCAGCGAACCCCAGTTGCGGCGGGTCTGGACCTGGTCGGCGGTGCCGCGGCTCCAGTAAGCATCGTAGGTCCAGTCGTACGCGATCTCGCCCTTCAGGCCGAGGGTGTATTGCAGGGTCTTGTTGTCGAAGTTGTTGAAGCGCGGGCCGAGTTCGGTGATGCGGCGATTGACCAGCAGCGGAACGATGGTCGGATTGCCTTCGACGCAGCTGGCGGCCGGAATGCCGCGCCGTGCGCACAACTGCTGGCGCGCCGCCGCCGGGATGAACGGATTACCGATAGGCACGTTGAAGGTGTTGGCGAATGTGCCGGACGACGCCAGGGTGGATGCGACCTTGCTGTGGGTGTAGAACAGTTCCGCATACGCTTCGGCGTGCTCGTTGATCTTGAAGTTGCCCAGCGAGGTAGCCTGGGTGCGTTCGAGGCCGGTCACATAATAGTTCGGCGGATTGAAGTTGTAGAGCTGCGCCGGTTGCACCAGGGCGCCGGTCGCCGGGTTGATTTGCCAGCTGCCCGCGAGGGTATCGGTGCCGCCGGCGCCTTTGCTGGTCGAGAATGCCGAAGGCACCGTGGTGCCCGAGCCGCTCGCATCGCCGTTGACCGAATTGAGGCTGGTGACGCCGAACGGACGCTCGCCCTGGGTCAGCGGATCGGCGGTGGTCTTGCCCACGCTGAGCACCACGTTGCCGCGGTTGTCGGCCAGGTTGGCGCCGATGGTCAGGTCGGTGCGGCGGCGCTTGGTGTCGCGCTCGTCGGCGGTGGCGCCATACGAGGTAGTCAGGTCGATGCCGGTGAAGTTGCGCTTGAGGTTGAAGTTGACCACGCCCGACACCGCATCGGCGCCGTACACCACCGACGCGCCGCCGGTGACCAGGTCGACCCGGCTGAGCAAGGCGATCGGGATCGAATTGGTGTCGACCGAACCGCTCAGGTTGAACGGCACCAGCCGGCGCCCGTTGACCAGCACCAGCGTGCGGTTCGAACCGAGGCCGCGCAGGTCGATGGTGGCGCCGCCGCCGGTACCGTTGTTGGTGCCCGGCCCGATCGCCGGCACCGCCGCCGGCAAGCCCTTGAAGAATTCCTCGACCGCGATCGGTTGCGCGGTCTTGATTTCCTCGGCGCTGATCGACGAGATCGGGCTGTTGGAGTTGGTGCCGGGCGTGGTGATGCGGGTACCGGTGACCTGCACCACTTCGATTTTTTCCTGTGCCAGCAGCGGCTGGGCCACGACGGCCAAGCCGAGCATCACGCCGCCGGAAAACATTTGCCGCATAGCGCGCGACAATACTTTTTCTTGAATCTTCATTATGATTTTGTCCCCTGTTTTATTATAGTTACGACAAACCCCGCCAGCCGGCAGAATCGGCCGCACCGATGCGTTCGCGACCTCCCCGGGCCGCTACTGCCGCCCCGGGAATTTGGCACAACGATCAGACCATAGCCATCGGGAAACTGTCAATTTATGCATATAAAATGTTTCGTAAATACAACGTCTTGTACCAAATTTGCACGCATCGAAGGCATATCCATGCTCCCGGCCCTGCCAACGGTAGCTAGTCCTACCGGAAATGCTGCCAAACGCGCAAGAAAAAAGCCGCCGGGCTTGCGCCGGGCGGCTTTCGAGGGTGGTGCGGCTAGCTCAGAAAATTACTTGAACTGGTAGGCCGCCGAAACACGGAAGTAACGGCCCTGGCCGTTGTGCAGCTGCGAGTTGAAACCGCCGGACGCGTAGCGTGGATCGTACGGCGCCTTGGTATCGAGCAGGTTGCGCACGTTGACGCGCAAGGTCAGGTTCTTGATCCCGGTGTAGCCGTACGAAACGCCAACGGTAGTCCAGCTGCCCACTTCGCATTTGCCGTCCGCGAACCAGCTGAACTTCGGCAGGCCGCCGAGCTGGTAAGCCGAGCTGGGCTGGCCGGTACCGTAGTAGCAATATGGCACTGGGTAGGTCACCTTGTCGTCGCTGCGGCGCAGCAGCGATACCGCCGACACGAAGTCGACCGAACCGGTCAGCGAATGGTCGCCGCGGGTCCAGTTGGTCGACCAGGCCGCGCGGTGGCGCGGGATATCGCCGACCGAAGTTGCCCAGTCGGAAATGCCGCCGTTGGAACCGACCACGTTCGCCTCGGTTTCACCCGGACGCTCGGCGCGGCGATAGCTCAAGGCGTATTCCCACGTCAGCTTGCTGCTCAGGTTGCCAGCTTCGCCGAGCGACTTGCGCATCGCGATTTCAAACGCCAGGCCCGACACTTCGGTGCTGCCCTGGTTGACGTAGGCGCGGTTTACGGCCGTGATCGGGCCCGAATCAGGAATGACCTTGCCGGACGCATCGACCAGCTGGACTGCCGGGTTCTGGTCGCGGATGATGCGGCCAGGGTAGTTGGCCGGATGGTCGATCACGAACTGCGCGCTCAGCAAGGCAGTTTCCTGTTCCTTGCGGATGTTGTAGTAGTCCACCAGGATGTCGAGGTTCTTGGTCGGGGTCAGGATCAGGCCCATCGAATAGCTCTTCGATTTTTCAGGCTTGAGGCCCGGAGTACCGCCCGACAGGCTCGAGATGCCTTTCGAGCAATCGACCTGGTCGGCGCCCGGCAGGGCCTTGACGCCATCCGGGCAACGCACCGAGTCGGTGATGGTGGTAAACGACTGCACCCCGCCTGGCGAGATCTGCACCAGCGCCGGCGCGCGGAAGCCGCGTGCGTAGGTACCGCGCAGGGTCGCCATCGGGCTCACTTCCCACTTGGCGCCGACCTTCGGCACGAAGCTCTTGTCGTTCGGGTATTTATCGAAACGACCGGCAAAATCCATCTCGAACGTCTTGGTGAACGGGGTGCGCGCTTCGACGAATGCCGAGCTGACCACGCGGCTGCCGTCGATGGCCGAGTTGGCCAGGCCGACGATCTCGCCGCGCTGGGTCAGCAGGTCAGGGGTCAGGCCGATCTTTTCCTGGCGTACTTCGGCGCCGAACGCGAGGCCGATGTCGCCGCCCGGCAGCTTGCCGATCGTGGTCGCTGCCTTGGCGTCGATCTGGGCCACCTGGGCGAAGTTGACGTTGGTGGCGGTCGCGGTCGACGTTGGGTCGGCCAGGGTGGCTGCCAGGGTGCGGTTTTCCGACATGATGCGCGCCAGGGTCGGCTTGTTGAGCAGGCCGAAGTAACGCTCGGTGCGCTCGTTGCGGTTATACAGCGCAGCGGTTTCCCAGTCCCAGTTGCCGCTGGTGCCCTTCAGGCCGGTGACCAGGCGATAGGTCTCGTTGACGTTGTCCGAGCCGCCAGCGGCGGTCATGCGCAGGCCGACCGCCGAGCGCGAGGTCGGGAACGGATTGTCCGGGTGGCCGACCGGCAGGATCACCTGGAAATCGGAGGCCGAACCGAGCGCGAACACGGTGCTCGGCGACGTGCTCTGGAACGCGCGCGGGGCGCCAAGGTAGGTGCGCTCGGAACGGCTGTAGCCCAGTTCGGTGAACGAGGTCACCCCCGGGGTGACGGCGAAGGTCGCGCGCGCCAGCACGTTGGCGTCGCGGCCGGCGCTCTGCGCTTCCGCAAAGTCGTTCAGGTTGAAGTTGCAGAAGGTGCGGCCGACCAGGGTCGAGGTGGGCTGCAGGTTGTGATCGGCGATGCTGCCGACCAGCTGCTGGTCGGTCGGGCAACCGGTGCGGTTGATCACGTCGGCCCGCAAGGCAAACGAGTTGGCGAAGTTGCGCGCGCCGGCGGTGCGCTCGCGGTAGAAGAACGGCTGCGACGACAGGTTGCTCGACAGCGGATTGAGGCGGGCGTTGACGATCGCCAGGCGCGCCGCGTCGATATCCTTGACGTCCTTGATCAGGGTGCTGTCGCGCTCGGCCAGGTCGGCGCTGACGAACACGTTGTAACGGTCTTTGGCCAGGTCGCCGAAGCCGAACACGCCGTTGACGCTCTTGCGGTTGAATTTGTTGTCGTCGTTGGCGCTGTAGCTGGCCGCCAGTTGCGCGCCCTGGTAGTCGCTCTTGGTGATGAAGTTGATCACGCCGGCGATCGCGTCGGAGCCGTACACGGCCGAAGCGCCATCCTTGAAGATCTCGACCCGCTCGATGGCCGAGATAGGCACGTTGTTCAGGTCATAGACTGCCGACTTGCCCTGGTTCGGATCGGCGTAGGCCGATGCCGTCATGCGGCGTCCGTTCAGCAGGATCAGGGTCGAGGACGAACCGAGGCCGCGCAGCGAGGCGGTCGAGGCGCCCTTCGAGAAACCGCCGTCGACGGTGTCGATCGAGGTACCGGTACCGAAAGCGGGAATCGAGTGCAGCAGCTCGGCGATGGTGTTGGCGCCGGTGTCGGCGATCTGCTTGGCGCTGATGACTTCGACCGGCGAAGTGCCTTCCTTGTCGGCGCGCTTGATGTTCGAACCGGTGATGATCACCTTGGTCGGCGCCTGGGTGGCCTGTTGCTGCGCCATCACCACGTGCGACGACGCGAGGGTAAGGGCAACTGCGATGACGCTCCGCTTAAGTGTGAACTGCTGTTTCAATGTAATCCCCTGTTCTTGAGTTTTTCGCCTGGAAGTTTTGCTTCCGTGACCTATAAGTACGGCGTCGATGTATAGACGACTTGGGTACAACTGCATGAGAATTGCATACACCTCGGTGACAAGTAAAGTAACGAAGCTGTCATAAAGAAATTTCTTGCGAACAGTGTTGTTTTTAAACCATGTTGCGTCCGCCGCGTAAATGCGCACCAAAAAAAACCCGAGCGCGAAGGCTCGGGTTTTATCTGCGGGGCGCACCCCGGCACGGCGTTTACTTCGCGTTCATCAGCGCCACCGTGGTGTCCAGCATGCGGTTCGAGAAACCCCACTCGTTGTCGTACCACGACGACACCTTGACCAGCCGGCCCGACACCTTGGTCAGGGTCGAATCGAAATTCGACGAGGCCGGGTTGTGGTTGAAGTCGATCGACACCAACGGCTCGGTCTGGTAGGTCAGGATGCCCTTCAGCGGGCCTTCCGAGGCGGCCTTTTCCATCAGCTGGTTGACTTCTTCGACCGTGGTGTCGCGCTTGGCGATGAAGGTCAGGTCGACCAGCGACACGTTGATGGTCGGCACGCGGATGGCGAAGCCGTCCAGCTTGCCGTTCAGTTCAGGCAGCACCAGGCCGACCGCGGCGGCGGCGCCGGTCTTGGTCGGGATCATGCTCATGGTGGCCGAACGGGCGCGCCGCAGATCTTCGTGCATCACGTCCGACAGCACCTGGTCGTTGGTGTAGGCGTGGATCGTCGTCATCAGGCCGGTTTCCAGTCCGATTGCGTCGTTGAGCGGCTTGACCAGCGGCGCCAGGCAGTTGGTGGTGCACGAAGCGTTCGAGATCACCGTGTCGGTGCTCTTGAGCACGTCCTGGTTGACGCCGAACACGATGGTGGCGTCGACGTCCTTGCCGCCCGGGGCCGAGATGATGACTTTCTTGGCGCCGCCCTTCAGGTGGGCCGAGGCCTTTTCCTTGGTGGTGAACAAGCCGGTGCACTCGAGGACCACGTCCACTTGCAAGTCGCCCCACGGGATTTCGGCCGGGTTGCGCTGCGCGAACACGCGGATCGGGTCGCCGTTGACGATCATGTTGTCACCCTCGACGGTGACGGTGCCGGGAAACTTGCCGTGCGCCGTATCGTAACGGGTCAGGTGCGCATTCGACTTGGCGTCGCCCAGGTCGTTGATGGCAACGATCTGGATGTCTTGTTTCTTGCCGCCTTCATAGAACGCGCGCAGCACATTGCGGCCGATGCGGCCATAACCGTTGATTGCAACTTTGATCGTCATACCCTGCTCCTGTGAATAAAAAAACCGTTTTTATGCGGCACGGGCAGGTATCCCTGCCCGCGTCACTCCCTTATTTAAACTGCCAGTACCGACTTGACCTTGGCGACCACGTTCTCGACGGTGAAGCCGAAGTGCTTGAACAGTTCCGGCGCCGGGGCCGACTCGCCGAAGGTGTCGATGCCGACCACGGCGCCTTCCAGGCCCACATATTTGTACCAGAAATCGGTCACGCCGGCCTCAATGGCAACACGCGGCACGCCTTTCGTCAACACGCTCGCCTTATAGCTTGCGTCCTGGCGGTCGAACACGTCGGTCGACGGCATCGACACCACGCGCGCCGGCACGCCCTGCTCCTTCAGCGCGGCGGCGGCCTTGACCGCCAGCTCGATTTCCGAGCCGGTGGCGATCAGGATCACCTTGGCGCCGGGCGCGTCCTGCAGCACGTAGCCGCCGCGCGCGATGTCGGCGATCTGGCGGGCGTCGCGTTCCTGGTAAGGCAGGTTCTGGCGCGAGAAGATCAGGGTCGACGGACCGTCCTTGCGGCGCACCGCGGCGCCCCAGGCGGCGGCCGATTCGACCGTGTCGCACGGACGCCAGTTGTCCAGGTTCGGGATCAGGCGCAGCGACGAAACGTGCTCGACCGACTGATGGGTCGGGCCGTCTTCGCCCAGGCCGATCGAGTCGTGGGTGAACACGAAGATCGAGCGCAGCTTCATCAGGGCCGCCATGCGCAGCGCATTGCGGCTGTAGTCCGAGAACGTCAGGAAGGTGGCGCCGAACGGGATGTAGCCGCCGTGCAGGGCGATGCCGTTCATGATCGCGCTCATGCCGAACTCGCGCACGCCGTAATTGATGTGGTTGCCCGGCTTGCCGGAACGCAGCGCAATGCTTTCTTTCCAGTTGGTCAGGTTGGAGCCGGTCAGGTCGGCCGAGCCGCCCAGGAATTCAGGCAGGCTCGGGGCCAGCGCCTGGATCGCGTTCTGGCTGGCCTTGCGGGTCGCGATGTTTTCCTTCTTGTCGACGCAGGAGGCGATCGCCGCCGCCAGGGTCTGGTCGAAATCGGCCGGCAGGTCGCCGTTCATGCGGCGCTCCAGTTCGGCCGCCTCAAGCGGGAAGGCCGCGCGGTAGGCGGCGAAGCCGGTATTCCATTCGGCTTCGATGGCGGCGCCCTTCTCCTTGGCGTCCCACGAAGTGTAGACGTTGGCCGGCACTTCGAACGGCGCGTGGCTCCAATCGAGGTGCGCGCGCACGGCGGCGACTTCCTTGTCGCCCAGCGCGGCGCCGTGCACCTTGTCGCCGCCCTGCAGGTTGGGCGAGCCCTTGCCGATCACGGTCTTGCAGCAGATCAGGGTCGGCTTGTCCGACTTGCGCGCCTGCGCCAGGGCGGCGTCCACCGCGGCCACGCTATGGCCGTCGACGTCGGCGATCACGTTCCAGCCATAGGCCTCGAAGCGCTTCGGGGTGTCGTCGGTGAACCAGCCTTCGACCCTGCCGTCGATCGAGATGCCGTTGTCGTCGTACAGGGCGATCAGTTTTTTCAAGCCCAGGGTGCCGGCCAGCGAACACACTTCGTGCGAGATGCCTTCCATCAGGCAGCCGTCGCCGAGGAAGGCGTAGGTGTAGTGATCGACCACTTCATGGCCGGGCTTGTTGAATTCGGCTGCCAGCAGGTACTCCGAGAGCGCCATCCCGACCGCGTTGGCGATGCCCTGGCCGAGCGGGCCGGTGGTGGTTTCCACGCCCGGCGTGACGTCCACTTCCGGGTGGCCCGGGGTCTTCGAATGGAGCTGGCGGAAGTTCTTCAGGTCGTCCATCGTCACCGCGTAGCCCGACAGGTGCAGCAGCGAGTAGTGCAGCATCGAGCCGTGCCCGTTCGAGAGCAGGAAACGATCGCGGTTGGCCCACTTCGGATTGGCCGGATTGTGGCGGTAGTGACCGTCCCACAGCGCGACGGCGATTTCGGCCATGCCCATCGGCATGCCTGGGTGGCCGGAATTGGCTTTCTGGACAGCGTCCATTGCCAGCGCGCGAATCGCGTTGGCCATCAGAGTAGTGGTTTGCATAGGTTTCATCGATCGAATTGTAGAAGTCGCAAGAATGGGGAATGCGGGGCGGGGCATGAATAACTGAGCCAACTATTTTACCAGACCACGGGGCGCCGAATTAAAATGCGCTTGTTTACTTAGCTCTTCAACAGGATCCCAGCATGCCGCGTTTCCACTGTCCCCAGCCGCTGGCGGTGGGCGAAACCATCGCCCTGCCCGACCCGGTGGCCCACCACGCCTGGGTGGTGCGGCTGCAGCCGGGCGCCGAGCTGACCCTGTTCAACGGCGACGGCGGGGAGTACCTGGCGCAACTGGAGGCGGTCGGGAAGAAGAGCGCCAGCGCGCGCATCCTGGCGTTCGTCGAACGCGACCGCGAACTGCCCTACGAGATCACGCTGGCCCAGGCCTTGCCGGAAGCGTCCAAGATGGACTGGATCATCGAGAAGGCGGTCGAGATGGGAGTGGCGGCGATCCAGCCGCTGGCGGCCCAGCGTTGCGTGGTGCGGCTGGCCGGCGAGCGCGCCGAGAAGCGCCAGGCCCACTGGCAGGGCGTGATCGTGGCGGCGTCCGAGCAGAGCGGACGCAACCGGCTGGCGCGGCTGGCCCCGCTCGACAGCTTCAACGGCTGGATCGGCCAGAACGACATGCACAAGCGCATCCTGCTGACCCCGCGCGCATCCCAGGCGCTGCCGGAATGGGCGCGCCACCTGCCGCCGCAGGCGCTCACGCTGCTGGTCGGGCCGGAAGGCGGCTACACCGAGCAGGAAGAAGACGCGGCGATCGCGCGCGGCGCCATCGCGCTGTCGGTTGGCCCGCGCGTGCTGCGCACCGAGACCGCCGCGATCGCCGCGGTGGCCGCGCTCAACGCGCTGTGGGGCGGCATGTAGCTGCCGCCAGGGCCGGTTACTTCTTCGGGGCAAGCGCGGCGGCGCGCGCCCGCTGCTGGGTGTCGTCCAGTTCGCGCTGACGGCGCTCCGAGTCCTCGCGCTGCTGTTTATACATGCTGACCGTGTGCTGCTGGGTGCGGGCATACCAGGCGTCGGTCGCCGCGGTAAACGCGAGCGCCTCGCGGCTGGCGGCGGCGGCGGCCTTGTCGATTGCGCCGCGCGCGCGATCCAGTTCCACCAGGTTCATCAGCTTGGCGAGGTCGGCCGGAATTGCCTTGCCCCCCAGGTGGGCGGCGTAGCGCTCATAGCATGCGCGCCACTGCCTGATGCTGGCGTCGGTGGCCCTGATCTCCACCTGCGTCCTGGATACTTCAGGCAGCACCGGCATGGCGCAGCCAAATTTGGCCAGGCTCAGGTCGGCGCCGTCGACGCCGCCGGCATAGCGGGCGATATCAGCCTTGCGCGCGCTGCGCTGGCGCACGTTCCCGAGCGAGGCGGCGGCATCCTTGTGGCCCCTGGCATGGGCCTGGCCAAGCCAGCGCTCAGCCAGCGCCAGGTCTTCCGGCACGCCCTCGCCGTAGCCGTACATCTCGCCCAGCAGCAACTGCGCTTCCGGATTGCCGGCAGTCGCCAGCGTGCTGAAAATCTGGTGCGCCTGGGTGAAGTTGCGCTGTTCCCACGCCTTGATCCCGTCGGCGAGTTCATCGGCGCAGGCGGCTGCGGACAGCAGCGCAAAGACCACTCCGGCAATCAGCTTCTTCATCTTCATCCCCTCGGGAAATATTGTTTGTCAGGCAATCATAGCCGAGGTGCCCGGCCATGGCCATCAAAATAATGCAAGCGAAAAAAAACCCGCGGCGCGAACGCTGCGGGTTTTCAGGTCAGAGCCGAACAGGTTCGATTAGAACTTGTGGATGTACTCTGCGGTCAGGCGAACGTGACGCGGGGTGGTCGTGCTCAGGACGCGCTCGAACGTATTGCGCATGCCGTTGCCCAGGTTCCAGCGCTCTTCGACCGATTGCGTAACCTGCTTGTTGAACACGTTGAACAGGTCCGCTTTCAGCGACAGGCCGGCGATCGATGCCGGACGGTACACGATGTTCATGTCCAGACGGGTATCCCAAGGCAGGTTGCCGCGGGTGCCGCGTGGCGACA